>ULTQ01060163.1_pt1 | contig 14233 bp, 12 predicted proteins | sample 1957731 | NCBI WGS metagenome assembly ULTQ01 (sample SAMEA4835738, study PRJEB28245) | human gut metagenome | biome: gut microbiome; material: fecal sample | place: Denmark | collected 2008 | reverse complement strand
GCCGCCTATCAAGCGGACTGTCGCCCCGATGACAGGCTCACCGCTGGTGTCGGTCACTGTACCGCGCACGCTTATCGTTTGTGGTACCGGGGTGACTCTCGGCTTTGGCACAGGTGTCACGCCATTCACCTTCTTGCGGGCTTCTAAATAGACTTTGCCATTGATAACTTCAAAGTCCACCTGAGTGCCTTTGAATAGTTGCCGTAAGGCAGTATCCAAACTGGCATTCCTTACCTTGATGCTGACCCTACGGTCCACATTAACGATTTGCTCACTGTACACGAAGTCCATGCCGACCTGCTTGCGGATGGCCTTGAGTACTGTTTCCACGCGTGCGTTCTTGAAATCGAGAGTCACAAGTGACTTTCCCCGGGCTGAGGCTGTCAGCGACAGTCCAAGGAACAACAACACTAACAGGTGGATGACTCCCCGCTTTCTTTGATTAGGATTTCCGTTCATCATGTATGAATATTGTTTTTAGTGGTGCAGTGCGAGCGCATTTACCAGATTGTTCATATAATACACACTTGATAAAGAAAAAAGGATGAGTTATAATACAAAAAAAGTGTCTTTCTTCAATAAGAATGAAGGAGACACTTATAATATACAACCGAAACTTGGCAATCTTATGCCCTTGCAACGAGTATCGGCTTTCTCAAAAACAATCAACCTGTCAGGCTATTTTGAATAAACCTTGTATCGGTTCCCGGCTACCTGCCTGAACCTTATATTAGATACTCTCTCAAGTTCATGAAGTATCTCACTCACCTGAGTGCTGCCTGTGGAGATGGTGAACCTATAGCGCAGACAGGAAGAATCTTCGGCAGTAAACACTACATTATACTGCCTTTCAATGACCCTGAGAATCTCTTCCAAAGGAACTCTGTTGAAATTCAAATTGTTTGAACGCCATGCGGTGAAGGCCTCCATCTCGTCAATCTGTCTGATTACGAACGCTCCCGTCACCTTATTATATAAGACACTCTGCCGTGGCTGCAAAGAACAAACGTGCTTGTCTTTGCCAATGAGCGAGACCTTGCCCTCTTCAAGCGCCACACAGACCGTTGGCTCATCGGGATAGGCCTTGACATTAAATTTTGTCCCGGTCACCTTGACCTTAATATCCCCTAAACTAACGACAAAGGGTCGGGAAGGCTCTTTAGCTACCGAGAAGTAGGCTTCTCCGGAGAATGTGACTTTCCTATCGAACAAACCAAAGTGCTTCGGATATGTGATGGATGATCCGGAGTTGATTTGAACACTCGTGCCATCCTGAAGAATCAGGTTCGTTTTCTCTCCTAAGGGAACTTTCAAAGTGGCATATTCTGTCTTGCCGAACAAGTCCAGCCGATTTCCCACAAACCATGTAATCCCACTCAGAATTACCAATGGGAGCAGAATGGCTGCTACCAGACGGATACGTGCTTTCATGAACCGATACCGTATCTGATGTCTGAGGCTGTTTCTCATTTTAGCAGCGTTGACGCCTGTTGCCACGTAAAGATTTACTTCACCCGCCTGAAGCTTGGCCGCGTCATTGTCGAAACGGCGTGCCAAGTAGTCTTGTCCGTCATCGGTCGCAAACCATTTTGCAACCTCGGATGCCTCGTCGGTGGTTGCGGTATTGGCTATGACTTTATCTATAATTGACTTTTCCATTCTTATTTATTTCTGATTATCGACTTGTGGGTAAGTATATTTCAGCATCGCTATTCTCCAATGAATATCAATCTTATTGCTAAATATATAGTAAACAATACAATTCGTTAAAAGTATGAGTTGTGCTCAATGATAAACAGAAGACATGAGTATCAGGAGTATAGGAATATTGGTTATTTTAGCGCGTAAAAGTTTTATAACCTGCGTATAGTGCGACTTTACGGTAGGCACTGATATATTCATATACTCTGCCACCTCCTGATTGGTCATTCCCCTTTCTATTTTCAGAAGACACACTTGTCTTTTTTGTGGCGGCAGCTGGTCAATAATGTGGTACAGATATTTCTTGAAGTCATCATCCGCTATTTTATTGAACAGATTCGTCTCAACTTTCTCGGACATCTGTGCCAGTTCATAATTTTTCTGTATCACTGTATTCTGATGCCTTATCTCATTGAGAACATAATTCTTGAGGATAGTAAACAGCAGATTCTTGATGCCGTTTCTGAAGTCAAAGAACTTGCGCCCTTCCCAAAGCCTCATAAAAGTATACTGCACCGCGTCTTCAGCGTATGCTTCCGACATCAGATACCTTGAGGCTAGGACATATAAATACCCGTGATACTGGTCAAAGATATGACAGAAAGCTTGCTCGTCACCTTTGCGCAATTTCTTTAGCAAAAGAGAGTCGGTCTCTTTTTCCGAATCTTTCATATATTCTCTTCTTTCAATTACGGATTATTAGATATTTATCTATCAGCTTTAATAATTGGCGGTGGGAAGTTGAATTCTTGGCAAAATTAATATTATTTGTTGAACTAAACAAGAAGAAACTATAATTCTTTTCCGATACTCATCCCTTTCTTTAAACTATCGACGAGTATGGATAAAGGCTCGTGGAGGAGCTAATAACTTGTTTGTCTCTCTAAAATTGCTTAGGGGCCATAAAGACTTTGAAGAAAAGAAAGTGGTTCTTTCGTTTAAGAAAGTTAAAGTTTGATAGTTAAGTGAGTCATGCTGTTGCAAGTTAGAAAAGTTTTTGCTAACTTTATGGCAACTTAAAACCGATTAAACACGAAAATATGAAAACTACCACGATTGTCATTCTTGCGGTCATCGTCATCTGCCTCGTTTTAGTAGGGGTGAACCGCTATCATCATCGTCAGCATCACTTCAATGCAGAGGATCTGCACCAAGTGGTGAAAAATATTCTTAGCCTTCAGGCTGATCATATCATGCCGCGTGCCGAATTTACAAAGGCACTGCGCGACCACTACAACTGTGGCAACAAGGAGGCACTGTGGCTCCTCGGCCGTGCCAAGGAAAAGGGCTTTGTAAAATATGATGATAAGTGGGTGGAAGAGAGCTAAAAGAGTGAAGAGTGATAAAAGAAGAGTGAAATATGAAATGTGAAGAGTGAAAAAAGAAAAGTGAAGAGTGAAAAATTATCCACACAAGATGATTCTTCATTCTTCACTTTTCACGCTTCGTTCCTAATATCTTACTTGTTCAGACCGCGGTTGTTGATCGTTGTGTTGAGGAGCTTGACGTAAGTACGATACTGCTCATCGTCCAGCACAGCGTGCATGTAGGAAAGGTTGTGACGAATGGCCTTCTTGTAGAGCTTGTCACGATCCTCACCCTGAGCCTCGCCGACCTTCTTCATGTCGTTCTTCAGGTCGTTGCTGATGTAGCTGACTGCATCGATAGCATCGGCATCGAGCTGCAGTGTACGAGCCAGTGCGCTGACATTGATATTCATATCATATTTAGCCTGCTCAGCAGCTACGGCTGCATTGTTCTTGTTCTCGCCCTCAGCGAAAGCGAGGGTCATTGTCATCAGAGCTGCGAGTGTGAATACAATCTTTTTCATAATCTGTTATCCTTTCTAATTAAGTTAAACATACGGACGTTCGCTTGTCCGCTCTCTTACTTGTGTCTCTGAGAGGATTCCTTTCGGTTTCCTCTGTTATCCTTTTGACACTGCAAAGGTAGGAAGATTATCTTTACCAACAAACAATTTATCAGATTGTGTACGAAAACAGCTACTATTTTTGACCAAAATCAAGCATATTGATATAAATCAGAAGTCCACGACCGTTATTCCGGCTCCACCGAAGCGCACATCCTCATCGTGATAATGGCTCACGGTAGGCTCGGCAGCGAGATACTGTCGGATGAGCTGTCGAAGGATACCGTTGCCCTTTCCATGAAGAATGCGGACGCGCTGCACACCCATGAGCACGGCATCATCGATGAAATAGCGCACGGCCTGAAGCGCCTCGTCACCACGCATGCCACGCACGTCAAGGTCGGGATGGAACGTCTTACGATGATCGTCGATGGTGCTCTGCGTCACTTGAGACACGTGATAAGCCTGCAGTCCTTCCTTGATGGCATCCAGCTTACTCTTCGGCTCAGCCGGGGCACCGTCAGCCTGCTGCTCCAAACTGACCGGCTCTAAACGAGAGACGGGCACCTTCGTGCGCATGTCGCCGACAAGAACCGTTGCCGTCTTGCCCGACAACTGCTCTACCGTGCCTTGCGAGCGCAACCCCTTGAGACGCACAGTGTCGCCCACGACGATGGCACGATCCGCAGCTGCCTGTCCCTTGCCTTTGGCATCGCGCAGCACAGCAGCGGCCTTTTCCTCATCGTTCTTCTTCTTTTTCTTGCGGTCCTCATGCCGCTGCTTGCGCGCCTTGATCTGCTCCACCTTCTTCTTGAAATCGTCGTCGGAGAGGTATCCGGCTTTTTGCTTGTTCTTCGAAGCACCCTTCCAGTCGTCGTCCTCCACCTCCTGCTTGAAAGCATCGAGCTCTGCCCGGATCTTACGCGTCTCCTCCTTGGCAGCCTGCTGCTCGCGAATCTCCCGGATCGCATTCTCGATGCGCTTGTTGCTCTCCTTCAGCAGATCCTCAGCCTCTTGCTTGGCTTTGGCGAGAACCGCCTTACGTTCAGCGTCCACATCCGTAATGCCTTTCTCATACTGTTCGATACGGGTCTGAAGCTCCTTCTCTTTCTGATGAACCGTCTGCCGTTTCTGTTCCCAGTAACGTTTGTCGCGAACGATATCCTGAAGATATTTGTCACTCTGAATATAGTCGGAGCCAACGATCTCCGAAGCTTGTTGGATCACTTGCTCCGGCAGTCCGATCTTGCGCGCTATCTCGATAGCAAACGAACTGCCCGGCCGTCCGATGGCCAGTTGGAAGAGCGGACGCATCTCGTGACGGTCGTAGAGCATGGCACCGTTGACGACACCCTCGTGCGAGTCGGCGAAATGTTTGAGGTTCTGATAATGAGTGGTGATCACTGCCCAAGCCCCTTTCTTACAGAACTGCTCAAGCACACTCTCGGCGATGGCCCCACCGATCTGCGGTTCCGTTCCCGTACCAAACTCATCAATGAGGATCAGAGTCTTTGCGGAGGCCTGCCTCATCATATTCTTCATGTTGAGAAGATGCGACGAATACGTTGACAGATCATTCTCAAGACTCTGCTCGTCGCCGATGTCAATCATGATATCCGTGAACACACCGCACCGGCTGCGGCCATCCACGGGAATACTCAACCCACACTGAAGCATGTATTGCAGCAGGCCGGTGGTCTTGAGACACACCGATTTGCCCCCGGCGTTAGGTCCCGAGATGACGAGAATATGCCTTTCGGGAGTCAGCATGATGTCGAGCGGCACGATGCTCCCCCCGTGCTCTTTTTGAAGATGCTCCTCAAGCAGCGGATGGCGCGCACGGATGAAGTCGATATAAGGCGATGCTTTCACCTCAGGCTCGAAGCCGTCCATCGCCCGCGCCACACGCGCCTTAGCCTGGATGAAGTCAATCTGAGCCAAGAACTCATAGGAGTCGAGCATCTCGCGAACATGGGGTCTGATGCGCTCCGCCATCTTCGTCAGGATGCGGATAATCTCCTTACGCTCCTCGCCTTCAAGTTCACGGATCTTATTGTTGGCTTCCACCACTTCCGTTGGTTCAATATAAACCGTGCGGCCCGTAGCGCTCTCGTCGTGAACAATACCCGAGATCTTTCGTTTCAGTCCCGGAGCCACAGGAATGACGAGACGCCCGTCGCGCATAGCCGGAGCGGCATCCTTGTCCACGATACCCTCGCTCTGTGCCGAGTGGAGAATACTGTTGAGGATGCGTGACACAGAGCCTGCCGTGCGAGCCATCTCGCGGCGGATGGTCAGCAATTCCGGCGACGCATTGTCACGGATATGGCCGAACTTGTCAAGGATCTGGTCGATCTGCTGGATGATGACAGGGAAGGTCGCTACGCCGTCAGCAAGGTCGTGCAGCGCCGGATAGTCCCACCGCTTCAGCACGACATCGCTGCCGTCGTCCTGGTCGGGCAACTCCTCGCCGCGATAGAGAAACTTCACCAGATCGTCTATGGTCTTCAGCGAGCGGCGCAAGTCAAAAAGGTCGCTCTCTTCCATCCACGTGTTCTGAAGCCTCACGCATTTCAGACTGTCGCGGACATCAAAGAAACTTGTGAGGGGAAAGTCATCTTCCTCCTCCCCGATCTTTCGCATCTCGCGCAGTTGCTCCATCCAAACGCTTATCTGTTCAGGGTCATCCGAGAAATCCATCTGATCCACCAGACTTTTGCCTAAGGTGGAGAGACAGGCAGCGTTCAGCTTGTCTTTTATCTCATCAAAACCTATCTTCTTTTCAAAATTCTTTGGGTATATCATTCTTCGTTTTTTATGTTTGGCAGTCAGAAGATAAACAATGTGCGGTTGGCTTTGTGTTTCTGCTCGATCTCACGCTTCATCTGCCAGGTAGCAGCCTTCAAGAAAAAACGAATGAGATATTCGTCTGTATTTTCTTTTCTTATCTGTTTCAAGGCGCCAATATATTCTTCTCTGTCTTCTTTCCGGATGATGAGTTCAGGCAGACCGAAATGAAGTAGAATGAAGTTGCTCAGCAGCCTGCCTGTGCGCCCATTACCATCTCGAAACGGATGCAAGTATTCGTAGAAACCGTGGAAGCGGGCAGCAAGGACCATTGGATGCACTTTCCCGCTGTGAATGGCTTTGGCCGTCGACTCCATGAGACGGGGCACTTGTGCAATCAGTTTTTCGTGCTCACCGAAAAGAGTGTCACCTGCTGCCATGTCTACGGTTGTGAACTCACCGGGTGTGGCATTGGGTGCTTTGTAGGTCAGCGTGTGAAGCGTGACGAGCTTATTGATATGCTTTATCAGTTCTACATTGAACGGATGGTCAAGATGAGCGTGCATCCATTCGTAGGCTCGAAAATGGTCAGACATCTCTTGGCATTCGAGTAACGATTTACCTATGGGCATATAGCCTAACCCTTGCTCGAATAAGGCACGGGTGTCGTCAACGCTGAACGATGATCCTTCAATGCCACAACTGTGGCAGGAAAAGAGGATCTCATTGCGTTCACGTGCCTGTTCCTTGCCCAATGGACCTTCAATCTCTCGTTGGTACTTGGTAACAGTCGCATCGTATTGGTGTATCTCTGTTTCAAACATATGTGTATTCTTTCTGCAAACTTACATAAAATTATTCTGATTTTACACCAGTTGGATAAAAAAGTTGAGACCACTACGTAAATAATAGCCCGAAGGCGACAGAATGTCGCATTTTTTAGTAACTTTATTGCGGAGTCTCTACTCCTATAGTGTTAATTAACGGGTTTTATGACCCAATGTTCAACTACCAAAACTTCAAGGCTATGAGAAACGTATGTGGTCTCGACGTGCACAAAGATAATGTTTTTGTGTGTATCGACAAAGAAAATGGAGACAAAATCCAGTTCAAATGTGGAATTTTAACACGTGACCTTGATGCCTTGCGTGACAAGCTTGTGGAAGAGCAAGTCGGCGAGATTGCCATGGAGAGCACTAGCGTGTACTGGTGTCCTATCTGGCGTGTGCTTGAGAGCGACTTTAAGCTCTATCTGGCAACCCCCTTGGCTATAAAGCAACTTCCCGGACGCAAGAGTGATGTCAAGGATGCGGAGTGGATAGCCACCTGTCTGCGCAAGGATCTGATTCGTGGGAGCTACGTTCCTGTCGATACCATACAGCAGCTCAGGCAATACAACCGTCGGGTATTCGATCTTAACCATCAGACGGTTTATATCCAGAACAAGATGGACGCATTGCTACAGAGGTGTAACATTCGTATTAGCAACTATGTGTCAAGCATAGATTCCTAGTCTTATCGTGATATTGTTAGCAAGATAGCCGGGGGTGAGACAAGGGGGACGGAATTGGTCAAGGAAGTTCACGGAAGAACAATCAATCGCTGTGGCAGGGACACCATTGTCGCAGCCCTGGACGGTGTAATCAGAGAGACTGACATTGAATTGCTCAAACAGTACAAGGAAGAACTCGACATGTTGCGCAGGCACAAGGCTGTATGCCTTCTAAAAATGAGGGAAATCTGTGAAGGGCATTACAAAGAGGAGCTCGAACGGTTACAGACCGTGCCAGGGATAGGAGGACAGTCAGCAATGCAGATAATTGCAGAACTTGGCGTGGACATGAGTACTTTCCAAACATCAGCCATGCTTGTCGGATGGGCCGGACTGAAGCCCAGAAATGATGAGAGCAATGGGAAATTCAAATCCCGGAGGACTACGCACGGCAACAAGTACCTGAGAAAAACACTCATTGAAGTTTCATGGGCGGCAAGCAAGAAGAAAGGATGCTTCTACTATAAGTTCTCATACCATCAGGTTGTCGTAAGGAGAAAGGGCAAACTTAAAGTCCAGGTGGCTATTGCGAGAAAAATCCTCGTGGCCATATGGAATATACTCTCTAAAGGAATGCCTTATATTGAGTACGAAAAACAGGATGGGAATAAATCTTGATTATAATCGTCTTTCTGACGTTTGTAATATACCACCTGTTGTAAGGTCAATAAATTTGTAGTGGTTCTGACCCTGTCTTGCAAACAGACTTACGCTTCAGGTGGCGTAGAACACCAGTTTGAGTTATAAAGCTCGAAGAGGAAATACAATACGAAAAAAAGTCTTCCAAGGCCTTAATAAGTCTTGGAAGGCTTCTTGTGCTCGAAAAGATAGTATAGAATTGAATTTCGTATAGGAGGCGGCAAGCCGCCTAATGCTTTTTTAGAGGAAATTTACAGAAACTTATCTGTCTATCCCAAGGGGCTTGATTATTTTTTTTGATTATTTGCCGTTTAGGATTATTCTATCTATTTTTGCAGGCAGAATAATTATTTTTAGCGTATGAAGTATATTAATGACACCGTTCGTCGTCAAGACCGGCTGATGGACGAAGAACGTGCTGAAGAGATCCTCAAAACTGCCGAGTACGGAGTGCTGTCGATGACCGACGAAGACCAGCCTTATGGCATTCCCGTCAACTTTATATGGGATGGAAAGGACAGCATCTATATCCATTGTGCTCCCGAGGGCCGCAAGTTGCGAATCATCGAGAAGAACCCGAAAGTGTCGCTCTGTGCCATCGGGCGCGTCCATCTGCTGCCTCGCAATTTCACGACGGAGTATGAGAGTGTTGTCGTCTTCGGCATGGCGCATGTACACCTGCCGGAAGAGGAACGCATGGCTGCGCTCCATCTGCTCATCGACAAACTGTCACCCGACTACAAGGAGATCGGCGACAAGTATGCACATGCCAGCTTCCATCGCACAGAGATTATCCGTATCGACATCACCGATTACTCGGGCAAATGCAAGAAAGTGAAGCATGCTGATTGAATTGCAATAACCCTCTGATGCATATACAGAACCGAAAAACACTGTTTTCTTTTGGAGGCATTTGATAAGACATACATTTGGATAGACCGGCAGACGGCGATGCACAGGATGAACAAACGGGGAAAAGGTCAGCGACCTTTTCTCTTTCTGACCGACTACCCTTCATCGTCGGTGGCTGGTGGAATATCTCGACCGTCTCTGGCCCGACAAGCTGCTCTTTGCCTTTCCTGGATATGAGGTGTGGAAGTCGGCACCATCATGGTTGCAAGGGGAATTGGGCCGATGATTGACGGCCCGGGATCTTAGATGATCTTGAAATGGGCAAACTTCAACAACAGTTGCTTCGTGCCCGTCTGCTCAAACTGTACCGTGGCCTTACGGTTCTCACCCGTTCCCTCGATGTTTGTCACCGTACCCTTTCCAAAGCGCTGATGCTCAATGGTGTCGCCTACTTTCAGGGACGAGGCGGAAGAAGAAGCGTCAGCCTTGGAACCTGCCGTCCGTCCGCCGTTCGTCATGGCCCGCGACACGCGCGACCAGCGCCCGCTCTGTTTCAATTTCTCTTCAAACGAGGCGGAGAAGGGGTTGACAGCCTGCTCTGCCCGATGCGGTGCCGTAGCTTTGGGTTGGGGATCCGCCATGAACTGTCCTGCCACCGGCCTTGAGTTCTGCATGCGACCGCTGCGCTGCGTATAACCATCGCCCCAAGCATGATAACCGGTGTAAGGCCGGTCAATCTCATAATCCTCGTCACGCGAAGAGCCGCGCCAGGACGAACGCGACGATCCCCACGACGAGAAGCCGGAACCACTGCGGCCGCCTTCAACCTTTGTCTCGGTATATTTAGCGTCTATCTCCGCAATGAACCGGCTGGGGTTGACAAAGGCATCCATCTTACCATAGCGCCAGCGGGTGTGTGCCCAGGTGAGGTAACAATGTTTCTCGGCGCGTGTGATGGCGACGTAGAGCAGACGCCGCTCCTCCTCGAGGTCCTTCGGATTGTCGAGAGAGAGCAGGCTGGGGAAGATGTTCTCCTCCAAGCCCACGACAAAGACGGTATTAAACTCTAGTCCCTTCGCTGCATGGATTGTCATGAGCGTCACCTTGTCATCGTTGCCGTTGTCACTGTCAGCATCGGTCATAAGCGACACCGTCTGCAAGTAATCGGTCAGATGGGTGTAGTCGCCATTGCCATCCTCCCGCTGTGCCTGGACGAAGGAAGCAATACCGGAGATGAGGGAGTCTACATTCTCGCGGCGGGCATCTCCCTCCGCGCTCTTGTCCTGTCCGAGGTCTGCCTGTATACCTGCCTTGTCGATAATCTCCTTGCCAAGCGTCAGCGCGTCTTTCTGCTGCGCCTCATCGATGAACGACTGGATAAGATTACGGAAGCCGAGAAGTTTCGTCATCGTACCCCGGTTAACGTCGAGTCCGTTTTCCATAGGATGACAGATGGTCTCCCACAGGCTCACCCCACTCTGCTCCGCGGCAGCCACGATCTTGAGGACTGTCGTGTTACCGATGCCCCGTGCGGGATAGTTGATGATACGTCGGAATGCCTCCTCGTCGTCGGGGTTGACGACGAGGCGGAAGTATGCGATGATGTCCTTTATCTCCTTGCGCTGGTAGAAGCTCAAGCCGCCGTAGATACGGTAGTTGGCTCCTATGCCTACCTCGGGCTTGCGCATCTCCTCCTCGAAGGTGCGGCTCTGTGCATTCGTACGATAGAGAATGGCAAAGTCTTTATAATGGAGCCCTTCCTCTTTCATAAGCCTTGTTATCTCCCGACAGACGATGCTCGCCTCGCGTTTGTCGGAGATCGTCTCATAGATAACAACTTTCTCGCCCGCTGCATTCTCACTGTACACATCCTTGTCTATCTGGTTCCGGTTGTGCTTCATGAGCGAGTTGGCAGCCCCCACGATGTTCTTTGTCGAACGGTAGTTCTGTTCGAGCTTGAAGAGCTTGGCTGTGGGATAGATCTTATTGAACTTGAGGATATTGGCTATGTTGGCACCCCGGAAGGCATAGATGCTCTGATAGTCGTCTCCCACGACACAGACATGCGGATTTTCCTTGGTGAGCTGTTCGACGATACACTGCTGTGCATAGTTTGTGTCCTGATACTCGTCGACGAGAACATAAGAGAAGCGCTTTGCATATTTCTGCCGGATATCCTCATGCTCCTTGAACAATCGGTATGTCTCTACAAGCAGGTCGTCGAAGTCCATGGCATTGGCCTGACGCAGACGTTGCTGATAGGAAGCAAAAATCTTAAAGGTCTCCGGCATGTTACGCCGGCGGTCGCGTTGCAGCGCCTCACTGTCCTCCGCATACTGTGACGGGCCGCACAGATGGTTCTTCGCCATGGAGATGGCGGCATGCACCGTGGCAGGCTTGTAAGTCTTGTCGTCAAGCCCCATCTGCTTGAGGATATTCTTGATGAGTGAGCGGGAGTCGGCCTCATCATAGATGGTGAAGTCGGAGTTGTACCCGATGGCCTTGGCTTCAACGCGGAGGATATGTGAGAAGACCGAATGGAAGGTACCCATCTGCAGATACCTGGCACGCTCCTCACCCACGATGCCGGCGATACGGTCCTTCATTTCCCTTGCCGCTTTGTTGGTAAACGTCAGGGCAAGGATATTCCACGGCTTGAGATCATAGTGTTGCAGCAGATACGCAATCTTATAGGTCAGCACCCTCGTCTTTCCCGAACCGGCACCGGCAATGACGAGCTGAGGAGAGGAGCAGTAGGTGACGGCAGAGAGCTGGGCAGGAGATAACGGAGCCCCCAGCCCTTCAAAAGCCCCTCCCATTAATCCTCTCTCCGAAGCCCCACCCCTTAATCCCCTCCCCAAAGGGGCGGGGTTGATTACTTTCTCGGGTGAATTGCCATCAAAGATATTATTGTCTTGCTTGCTATTCGTTCTGTTCAGTTCGTCTGCCATGTATTTTTATCGCTTAATATAATAAGATGTGTAACAACCTTATTGTTTATCTATGTAATCAACCCCGCCCCTTTGGGGAGGGGATTAAGGGGAGGGGCTTTTGAGGGAGGGGCTTTTGAGGGGAGGTTTTTTGATGGGTGGGGCTAATACGTCCCTCCCACCGCCGTTTTCGGATCATAGTCTTCTCCCTCCTTAGGGAAGGTAGGAATGAATCGCATGTTGGCCATGATCTGCCGTTGGCGCTTACGCATGTAAGCACTGGGATATTTGGAAGAGAACCTCCGGGGGTTAGGGAGCGTAGCGGCAATAAGCGCACAGTCGGCACGCGACAACTGGTCGGGGAGCTTGCCGAAGTTGAGCTCCGCACAGGCTGCCACACCATAGATGCTCGGTCCCATCTCGATAGAGTTGAGATAGACCTCCATGATCCGCTGCTTGCTCCAGAAAAGTTCCATCAACGCCGTGAAGTAGACCTCGAACCCTTTGCGCACCCAGGAACGGCCTGGCCAGAGGAACACGTTCTTCGCCGTCTGCTGCGAGATGGTGCTTGCGCCATGTTTCCGACCGCCCCGTATGTTGTTTTTGGCTGCCTGGCCGATGGCATTGAAGTCGAAACCATGATGCAGGAGAAACCGGGCATCCTCACTCGCCATGACCGCCACCGGCATGTGCGGTGACATCTCGTCGAGCGAGATCCAGTGATGATGAATCGTCAGAGAACCGTTCTGGAAGCAACGGATGACCATCAGCGGCGTGATATAGACCGGTATGAAACGGTAAGCTATAACAGCAAGAATGGTGGAGGCAAAGAATGCCCCCACCACCCAGCGTATGATTTTACGAAAACGTAACATCAATGCGTCCTGTCATTCAGAAATTAAATTACGGCAGTTTGTCTGATTACCGCAGTGTGCCGTTGTTGGCTGCATCGACCATAGCCTGTGAAGCATAGAGATAGACCTCCACGCGACGGCTGGCCTCGCGGTTCTCTGAACCGTCACTGTTCGTGACAAGGTTCGTCTCACCGTAACCCACCGCATTCTTGATCTGGGAAGAAGGTACTGAGCAGTTGTTCACGAGGAAGTTCTTCACTGCATTGGCACGGTTCTGCGAGAGCGTGAGGTTCACGTTGTCGGAACCGTCAGAAGAAGCATAACCCTGGATGTCAACAGAGCAGGTTGGATTGTTCTTCAGCACGGAAGAGAACTGTGTGAGGTCAGTGATAGCACCGCTCTGCAGCGCATATTTGCCAACCTTGAAGAGGATACCGTTGTTGAACGTCACCTTCACAGCCTTCAAGCCATTAGCGTCGGTCACAGTTTCCACCTTAGCGTTCTCCACCTTGGCAGCCTCAGCAGCAACCTTGTCCATGTGGCGGCCGATCAGTGTACCGGCACCGGCACCGACGGCACCGCCGATAGCTGCCCCGATGGCTGCACCTTTGCCGTGACCGGCGATGGCGCCAATGATAGAGCCAAGTGCCGCACCGGCACCTGTACCGACGAGAGTGCCCGTACCCTGCTTTGTAGCACAACTTGTGAAAGAGAAACCACTAACGAGTGTAAGCATGCACATACCAAGTGCCATTGTCTTTGCGTTCTTCATAATGAATGAATTTATTTTGTATTAATCTTTTGTCTATAACCTTTTTCTTTGTGCAAAGGTAGTCTTTTTTTGGCAGTTAAGCCGTTTATGCTATCTTTTTTTATTAACTTTGCGGCAAAATTAAACAATAATAAAATTAGCACATTACGAAAATGCCTACACTTAAGTAGGGATTTCCCTAATGTTAAAGAATGACGTCATCTAATTATGGCAAAAGAACTAAAACAACTGACCAAGCGCGCTGACAATTACAGTCAGTGGTACAACGACTTGGTG
>ULTQ01027644.1_pt1 | contig 14348 bp, 10 predicted proteins | sample 1957731 | NCBI WGS metagenome assembly ULTQ01 (sample SAMEA4835738, study PRJEB28245) | human gut metagenome | biome: gut microbiome; material: fecal sample | place: Denmark | collected 2008 | reverse complement strand
TTACTTTTGGTATACCGTGCCCATAGAATAGCACAAATGTTTGATTTATGCAATAGGGTATTTTGTGTTTTTTCGAACAAATTTTCTGAAATATAGATTGAAACTACAATATAATTATTGCTTTTTACAACAAAAGGGAGTATACTGGAAACAGTAATTTGACCAAGCGGGATAGTTGCCAAAAGAAGTTAATTTGTTATAATTGATGTAAAGAGTACAGTGAAAAGGAGAACGACCATGGCGGACATAAAGAGAGAACAGGAACGCGATGAGCTGCACCGTGCGATTTGGAATATCGCGGATGAGCTGCGCGGCAGCGTAGATGGCTGGGACTTCAAGAGCTATGTTCTTGGCACCATGTTTTATCGCTACATCTCTGAAAATCTGGCTTCCTACATAAATGCCGGGGAAATAGATGCCGGTGACAAAGATTTCGATTATGCCAAGCTGCCCGACAGCGTGGCGGAGGAGATTCGGGACGAGATGATAAACTCGAAGGGCTTTTTTATGCTGCCCTCCGAGCTGTTCTGTAATGTCCGGCAGCGGGCTGCACAGGATGAAAACCTCAACGAAACGCTGGAAAAGGTCTTTACCCATATCGAGGAATCTGCCAAGGGGTCTTTCTCCGAGGCCAGCTTTGCGGGTCTGTTCGATGATTTCGATGTAAACAGCAACAAGCTGGGCGCGACCGTCGCCAAGCGCAACGAGAAGCTCTGCAAGCTGCTCAACGGCATCGGCGAGATGAAGCTGGGCGAGTTCAAGGACAACCAGATAGACGCCTTTGGCGACGCCTACGAGTTCCTGATGACCATGTACGCCTCCAACGCCGGCAAGAGCGGCGGCGAGTTCTACACACCCAGCGAGGTGTCCGAGCTGCTGGTGCGGCTGGGTACGGTGGGCAAGACGCAGGTGAATAAGGTCTACGACCCTGCCTGCGGCTCCGGCTCCCTGCTGCTGAAGGCCACCAAGATTCTGGGGCCGGAGGGCGTCCGTATTGGCTACTACGGGCAGGAAATCAACATCACCACCTATAACCTGTGCCGCATCAATATGTTCCTGCATGATGTGGGCTACGATAAGTTTGACATCGCCTGCGATGACACGCTGACCAATCCGCTGCATTGGGATGATGAGCCCTTTGAACTCATCGTATCCAATCCGCCCTATTCCATCAAGTGGGCCGGGGACGAAAACGCCCTGCTTATTGACGACCCCCGTTTTTCGCCTGCCGGTGTGCTGGCACCCAAGAGCAAGGCCGACCTTGCCTTTGTGATGCACTCGCTGTCTTGGCTCGCCAACAACGGAACGGCGTCTATCGTCTGCTTCCCCGGCATCATGTACCGTGGCGGTGCGGAGCAGAAAATCCGCAAATATCTCATCGACAACAACTTTGTGGACTGCGTTATCCAGCTTCCCGGCAACCTGTTTTTCGGAACCTCCATCGCCACCTGTATCATGGTGCTGAAAAAGAATAAGCCTGACAATTCGACGCTGTTTATTGACGCCTCCAAGGAGTGCATCAAGGTCACAAACAACAACAAGCTGACGGCGGAGAACATCAGCCACATCGTGGGCTATTTCACAGCCCGCGAGGATGTTCCCCACATCTGCCACCGCGCCGCCTATGAGGAAATCAAGGAGCAGGAGTATAACCTCTCCGTCAGCACCTATGTGGAGCCGGAGGACACCCGCGAAGTCATTGACATCGTGAAGCTGAACGCGGAAATCGAGGAAATCGTGGCGCGGGAGAATGTCCTGCGGGCGGAGATTCAGAAGATTATTGGGGAGATTGAGGGGTAACGCATGGCGAAGATAGAGAAGGGACATCCGCTACCCTCGCATACAAAACTCAAGTATGATGAATGCCATGCAAAAATCCTCTTGGAAAAATTTTTTCCGGAGGTATATAACGACTTGCAAATCTCAGATAGACCTGATTTGAGAGATGTAGTCAATAGTGTCGGCGTTGAAGTTACTTCTGCAATTCCGCAGGGAGAACAAGAGGCTCTTGCTATTGCCTGTACGATTCCGTATCTCAGCAAAAAGGAACGAGAAAGGAAAATCACCTATCTGAAGGCAAAGGGCTACGACTACGGTAAGTATGTAATGCCTCATCCGCCAAGGGGATATGCGTGGACTGGTTCGGATTACCCGGATATAGAAATAACTTTTTGCAAGGACTTCCTTTCTGCGGTAAAAGCAAAGATAAAAAAACTCAATAGCGGCAAGTATGCGCCATTGTCGAGGTACGATTTGCTTGTATTATCTGAAATAGATATAGAGGATTGGATGCCGAAAAAATTGCTGGAAAAGCTCATTTCGTATAAGACGGAAGAACTGAACTACTCATATGTTTATCTGTTGGCATTAAATGGCTTATTCCGCTTTGATATAATTTCACAACAGTGGTGCGTCAGAGGAACTCAAGCCGATATGTTCGGTTTGTCGTGGATGGCACGCCAAATGGTAGAGGATGGTGAAACAGATGACAAAACTCAATGAATTGATACAGCAGTTTTGCCCGGACGGGGTGGAGTACAAGACTCTCGGTAGCTTTGCTACAATAAGCCGTGGTGGGAATTTTCAGAAAAAGGACTTTCGTGACGACGGATTCCCCTGCATTCACTATGGTCAGATTTACACTAAGTACGGCCTATTTGTTGACCAGACAGTTTCCTTTATCAGCCCTGTCTGCGCCAGCAAGCAGAAAATTGCATTGAAAAATGACATTATCATGGCTGTGACAAGCGAGAATATTGAGGATGTCTGCAAATGCCTTGTGTGGTTAGGAGATGGCGAAGTGGCTGTAAGTGGGCACACCGCAATTATCCGCCATTTGCAAAATCCCAAATACCTTGCATATTATTTTCATTCTCGGATGTTTTTTGACCAGAAACGGAAATTGGCTCACGGCACAAAGGTAATTGAAGTTACCCCGGATAAACTGGCATCTGTGAAAATTCCCCTCCCGCCCATTGAAGTCCAGCGTGAAATTGTCCGCATACTGGACAATTTCACCGAGCTTACCGCCGAGCTTACTGCCGAGCTTACTGCCGAGCTTACTGCCCGTAAGAAGCAGTATGAGTATTATCGGGATATGCTGCTGACAGCTAATAATCAATATCTCCATGGGAAAATTATTGATATGTTACAGCAGCCCATTACAGATGGACCACATACCACCCCGAGTTTTGTAGAACATGGTATTCCGTTTCTTTCGGCAGAAGCCGTGTATGATGGAAAAATTCATTTTGAAAAGCGGCGAGGCAATATTACAGAAGAATTCAACGAAGAATGTTGTAAAAAGTATAGACCACAGAAGCACGATGTATTTATGGTAAAATCAGGTTCTACCACAGGTAAAGTCGGCTATGTAAACACTGACGAGTGTTTCAATATTTGGTCCCCGCTGGCCGCAATGAGGGTAAACAAAGAAAACTCATCACGATTCTTGTTCCACCTGCTTCAGTCGAGGAAGATTCAGCAACAAGTTTTAGCAAAGGCGAGTCATGGGTCTCAACCAAATCTAAGTATGCGGGCATTAGAGCAATTTGACGTTGTAATCCCTCCGTTGGATATGCAACTCCGCATAGCTGACGTCCTCGACAACTTCGATGCCATCTGCTCTGACTTGAACATTGGATTGCCTGCTGAAATCGAAGCGCGGCAAAAACAGTACGAATATTATCGGGATATTCTCTTGACATTTGCTGAGTCCGGCTCCACAATTTTGACAGACAGACAGACAGACAGACAGACAGACAGACAGACAGAGTATAATTAAGCTCATTCAGTATGTGTTTGGATATGCTGTGTTGTCTCTCGATGATATCTCTGAGAATTGCGACCGACAGCGGCGGCCTGTCACAAAAGGACGGCGTATAGCCGGAAGCTATCCGTACTATGGTGCCTCCGGCATTGTCGATTATGTTGCCGATTATATTTTTGACGGAGACTATCTGCTGGTTTCTGAGGACGGCGCAAATCTTATTGCCCGAAGCACACCGATTGCATTTTCGGTATCCGGAAAGACTTGGGTAAATAACCACACCCATGTCCTCAAATTTGATACCTATGAGTTGCGAAGGTATGTCGAAATATACCTGAACTCGATTGATTTGAGCAGGTACATTTCTGGAGGAGCGCAACCGAAACTTAGCCAAGAAAACCTAAATAAAATTCCCATTCCTGTCCCTTCGGCAGAAAGAATTAAATATGTGGTATCTATCCTTGACAGATTTGACATTCTCTGCAACGACTTGACCACTGGATTACCTGCCGAAATCGCCGCCCGCCAAAAGCAATACGAATACTATCGGGACAAGCTGCTGACATTCAAAGAGCAAAAAAAGTAAATGAGGTAACTATATGGAAAGCGAAGTTAAAATGGTCTACAACCCGTCCCTGCCAGCATACGCAAAAGGCACATTTAACTCGTTTTTGCTTCTAAAGCTCTTCTCGGCAGAAATCTATCGGGATTACTTCCTTTCGGGAAAACTATATATGAGGCAACATTCAGCTTTTGTCAATGAGGAATTAGGCGAAGGGAGAAGCGATTGCACAGAGGGTGCTGATTTCGCGGTAACTCCCTTTTATGCAAATACCTTCCCCGATGTTAAACTTTGTGTTGCTGATGACGGTGAAGTTTATGTTGAAGCAACGGAGTATGCCGAGAAACCGGCCAAATACAGGGACAAGCAACTATTTATAAGCCGCCCTATGCAAAGCCAGCGTCGTAATATTTTCTCTATGTATACTTTATGGTGCAACAAAGAAAAAGAGTTGACTGTGAAGATAGACGTAGAGAATATGAAGAATTTTGGCGAGTTCGGGGTATTAGTTCTCGACACAAATGCTTTTTTCAACCGAATTGCAATGGCGGCAAATGCTGATATGTCCATTAGCCGGATGAATTGCGGATTTGTGCATTATATTGAAGGCAGAAATGTAATGCGTTTAACCCCATTTACCAAACCGGCAAGCGGGTTTTCATATCAGAATGAGTTTAGATTCTGTGCTGAAACAGATAATGAAGATTTGCTTGAATTAGATACACACAAATCTTTTCGGGATATTGCAATACCCATCCAGCTTCAAGAGTTCGCGGATACGGTTATTTTCAAGAACGGAAAGTTGTATTTCAAGGCAGATACATCAGCGGGGAGGTAGTTATGCCAGCATATAATATCATTGCTCAAAACACGGAAAACACCGTTGTATCTGAATACACGCCCCTCCCTAAGCGGGCTGAGGCGTATCAGAGCGAGGCACAACTGGAAAAAGAGTTTATCCGCCTGCTGTGTGAGGTAGGCTATACTTACCTGCCCATCCATACCGAGGCGGACCTCATCGCCAACCTTCGCAAGCAGTTGGAGAAACTGAACAACTACCAGTTTACCGATGGCGAGTGGGAGCGGTTCTTCCAGCAGAGCATCGCCAACGCCAACGAGGGCATCAAGGAAAAGACCCGCCGGATACAGGACGGTGACACGGCGCAGGCGTTCAAGCGGGATACCGGTGAGTCGAAGAACATTCGGCTGCTGGATAAGAAATGCATCCACAACAACACGCTGCAGGTCATCAACCAATATACCGTCTCTCAGGCGGAGGGCGCGGCGCACGACAACCGCTACGATGTGACCATCCTTGTCAACGGGCTGCCCCTCGTCCATGTGGAGCTGAAGCGGCGGGGCGTGGCTATCCGCGAGGCGTTCAACCAAATCAACCGCTATAAGCGCGACAGCTTTTGGGCGGGCAGCGGGCTTTTTGACTATGTGCAGATATTCGTTATCTCCAACGGAACGAATACGAAATATTATTCCAACACCACACGCTTGGGGCATATTAAGGATTTCAACGCCGCTGCGGTACGGAAGCGCGGCAGGACCAGCAACAGCTTTGAGTTTACGTCGTTCTGGGCAGATGCCAAAAACCACATCATCCCCGACCTGATGGACTTCACCAAGACCTTCTTTGCCAAGGCCACGATACTGAATATCCTGACGAGGTATTGCGTTTTTACCTCGGAGGATTTGCTGCTGGTGATGCGCCCCTATCAAATTGTCGCCACGGAGCGCATCCTCAACCGCATTGAAATCGCCACCAACTATAAGTGGTACGGCACGGTGCAGGGCGGCGGGTACATCTTCCACACCACCGGCTCCGGCAAAACGCTGACCAGCTTCAAAACAGCCCAGCTCGTGGCAGACCTGCCGCATATCAGCAAGGTGCTGTTCGTGGTGGACCGCAAGGACTTGGACTATCAGACCATGAAGGAGTACGACCGCTTTGAAAAGGGAGCGGCCAACGGCAACACCTCCACGGCTATTCTGACGCGGCAGCTTGAGGACCCCAATGCCAAAATCATCATTACCACCATTCAGAAGCTGGCAAAGTTCATCAAGAAAAATGCCGGTCATCCGCTGACGGATAAGCAGGTGGTCATCATCTTTGACGAGTGCCACCGCAGCCAGTTCGGTGAAATGCACCTTGCCATTACCCACTATTTCAAGAAATACCACCTGTTCGGCTTTACGGGCACGCCCATCTTTACGGACAACGCCGGCAGCGGCAAGACCCCGACCCTGCGAACCACCGAGCAGGCCTTTGGCGACCAGCTTCACGCCTATACCATCGTGGACGCTATCAACGACAGAAATGTGCTGCCGTTCCGCGTGGACTATGTGCAGACGATGAAGGAGGAGCCGGACATTGACGACAAACCGGTGTGGGACATCAAGCGCGAGGAAACCTACCTCACGCCTGAGCGCATTACTGATGTTACAACGTACATACTGGAAAGATTCAATCAGAAAACCTACCGCAACGAGAAGACCTATACATTCAATGTGCTGCAAAATATCGGCGAGGTGGCCTCCGCCAAGCGGCAGAACGATGTGGAGGAAATCAAACGCCAGCAGCGTGTCAGCGGCTTCAACTCCATCTTTGCCGTATCCTCCATCACAGCGGCCAAGCTCTATTATGAAGAGTTCAAGCGGCAGATGGATGCCGACCCCAGCAAAAAGCTGCGTGTCGCGCTGATTTACAGCTATGGGGCAAATGAGGTAGAAGCGGACGGCATCTTGGACGAGGAAAACCCCGAAGATACCTCCGCACTGGACCAGAGCTCACGCGATTTCCTCGATATGGCTATCCGCGACTATAATCTGATGTTCCACACCAATTACAGCACCGATAGCGATAATTTCCAGAGCTACTATAAGGATGTATCCCTGCGGATGAAGAACAAGGAGCTCGACCTGCTTATTGTGGTCAATATGTTCCTGACGGGCTTCGACGCCACCACGCTCAATACGCTGTGGGTGGATAAGAACCTGAAGATGCACGGGCTTTTGCAGGCGTTTTCGCGCACAAACCGCATTCTGAACTCTATAAAGACCTTTGGCAATATCGTATGCTTCCGCAATCTGCAAAAGCGTACAGACGCCGCCATAGCGCGTTTCAGCGATGCTACGACCAACGGGGTCGTGACGCTGCGCCCATTTTCCGACTATTACAATGGCTACACGGATGAAAAGGGTAAGTACAACGAGGGATATGTGGACTTGATTGCCACCTTGCAGCAGGATTTCCCCCTTACCGATGTGCGTATCGTTGGTGAGGCCCGCCAAAAGGCATTTATCCGGCTGTTTGGAGCCATCCTGCGGATGCGGAATCTGCTGGTCGCCTTCGATGATTTCAAGGGCATGGAGATACTCTCCGAACGCGATATGCAGGACTATATGGGCCGCTATCAAGACCTGTATGACGAATGGCGTGGCCGCTCCGAGCATGAGAAAGAGGACATCACGGACGATGTAGTGTTTGAAATCGAGCTTATCAAGCAAATTGAAATCAACATCGACTATATCCTCATGCTCATGCAAAAATACCGTGACAGCCATGGCAAGAATAAGGAAATCGCCATCGCCATTCAGAAGGCCGTGGAGTCCAGTTCTGAGCTCCGCAGCAAGAAGGCCCTTATCCAAGGGTTCCTCGCCGGTATCAATGACGTGGATGATGTGGTCAATGCGTGGCACGATTTTGTCGCCGTCGAAAAGGAAACGCAGCTTGCGGCACTGATAGCGGAGGAACGCCTGAAGGATGCGGAAACGAGGCAGTTCATGGCAAACGCCTTCCGCGACGGTGCCATTAAGACGACCGGAACGGAGATTGACGGTCTTTTGCCGCCTATGTCACGCTTTGGCGGAGGAAATCGTGCAGAGAAGAAACGGGTCGTTACGGAGAAGCTGGTTGCATTCTTCGATAGATTCTTTGGAATTGGATGAGAGGTGAGTCCGAATGCCAAGACAGAAAAAGGATAGCGTCCCCATCTGCTACCGCATCGAGAGAAGCGTCTATGAGCGGCTTCAGGCGTATGCGGAGGATAAGGGACAAACAATGACTATGGCTGTTGAGCGGCTTCTGACGAAAGCCCTCGATGCCGAAGAAAAGAAAGAGGACAACTAAAAAAAGAATCTGGCGTCCAAACAGGATGCCAGATTTTTTCGTACTTTTTGTTTACTCGGAGGAAATCCCACACAAAAGTTGGAAGAAGTCGCTCATCCGAAATCGGGGCTTAAAACAGAAATCCCACAGAAAAGTTGGGAGAAGTCGCTCGGTCGAAATAGGGCTTGAAAATAAAAATCCCACACAAAACTTTGGATAGCCAAGAACCCGTTAGGCTTGACAGCCTCCGGCGGGAGGGGATATAATACCCATAACTGCCTATCTTTTTGAACCAAAGAGGTAACGTATTTCATGAACATTCGATTGATCACCCGCACGGTGGGCTATATCCTGTGGGTGGAGGCGGGCTTTATGCTGCTGCCTCTGCTGGTAAGCCTGGGATATGGCGACGGCTGCTGGGAGGCGTTTCTCTCCTCGGCGCTGCTGTGCGGTATTCTGGGCTCACTGGCCTATCTGGTGCCGGTGACCCGTATGCGGATGCAGGGCCGGGACGGCTATGCCGCCGTGGCGCTGGCCTGGGTGGCGCTGACGCTGCTGGGTGCGTTTCCGTACCTGCTGTCGGACACCATCCCCTCATTTGTGGACGCCCTGTTTGAGACGGCCTCCGGCCTGACCACCACCGGCGCCACCATTCTGGACTCGGTGGAGACCATGCCGCCCAGCATCCTCTTCTGGCGCAGCGAGACCCAGTGGATGGGCGGCATGGGCGTTCTGGTGCTGTTCCTTGCCCTGACGCCCCATCTGGGCGACGGCGCCTACTACCTGATGAAGGCGGAAAGCCCCGGCCCCATCAAGTCCAAGCTGGTGCCCCGTGTGGGCGGCACCGCCAAGATCCTCTACACCATCTATATCGTGCTGACGGCGGCGGAGGCCGTGGCGCTGCGGATCGCGGGCATGTCCTGGTTCGACGCGGTGAACCACGCCTTTACCACCATGGCCACCGGCGGCTTCTCTGTCCGCAACACCTCCATCTCCTCCTATCAATCAGACGCCATCACATGGGTGATCATCGTCTTTACGTTTCTGGCGGGCATCAATTTCTCGCTGCTGTACGCCGTTGTCCGGGGACGGATCAAGGACGCCCTGCGCAGCGAGGAGCTGCGGTGGTATCTGCTGATTTTGGCCATCACCATCACTCTCATCTGCGTTGACCTGCATGTGGAGCTGGGGCAGGGCTGGTACGAGTCGGCCAAGGACGCCGCCTTTCAGGCCACCACCATCATGAGCACCACCGGCTACGCCACCAAGGACTTCACCCTGTGGCCCACCTTCAGTCGCTGTATTCTGGTGCTGCTGATGTATGTGGGCGGCTGCGCCGGTTCCACCGCGGGCGGCATGAAGGTCAGCCGGTTGATGCTGCAGGTGAAGAGCCTGCGGCGTGAGCTGGATCACATCATCCACCCCAACCGGGTGTCCGTCATCACCATGGACGGCCAGAGCGTGGACGAGCGGGCCGTCACCTCCGCCCATATGTTCCAGGTGGCGTATCTGCTGGTGCTGATGGCCGGTACGCTGGTGGTCTCCCTGGACGTGCTGGGCTTTACGGAGTCCTTCGTGGCCTCCCTGACCTGCGTCAGCAACGTGGGCCCGTCCCTGGGCGCTCTTGGCCCCATGGCCAACTTCGCGCCCCTCTCCTGGTTCAGCAAGCTGGTGCTGACCCTCATCATGCTGATGGGCCGTCTGGAGCTGATGCCCCTGCTGGTGCTGCTGAGCCCCTCCACCTGGCGCAATAAATAAAAATCGAGCGCTCAGACACAAGGTCTGGGCGCTTATCTTGCCGCAGAATTTTCTTCCATCGAAAGGAGCGTGATCCCATGGCGTCCGCCGGAACCAAGGACATGACCCACGGCGTCCCCTGGCGTCTCATCAGCGTGTTTGCCGTCCCGATTTTTCTCAGCCAGCTCTTTCAGCAGCTCTATAACACCGCCGACGCGCTGATCGTCAGCAAGTTCCTGGGGGATAACGCCCTGGCCGCCGTCAGCGCCTCGGGCCCGCTGGTGTTCCTGATGGTCAGCTTCTTCGCCGGTGCGGCCACCGGCGCGGGCGTGGCCATCTCCCGCTATTTCGGCGCGGGGGACTATGACCGGGTGTCCCGCACCATCCATACCACGGTGCTGCTGGGCCTGTTCAGCAGCATCTTCCTGACCGCCGTGGGCGTGGGCTTTACCCCCACGCTGCTGCGGTGGATGGAGACCGACCCCCAGGTGATGGCCGACGCTGTCAGCTACTTCCGCTGCTACTTTGCCGGGATCGGCACGGTGGTTATGTACAACACCTTCACCGGCATCATGAACGCCCTGGGCGACAGCCGCCGCCCCCTGTACTACCTGATCGTCTCGTCCCTCACCAACATCGCCCTTGACCTGCTGTTTGTGGGTGCGTTCCGCTGGGGCGTATGGTCGGCAGCCGTCGCCACCATCGTCTCCCAGGCGGTCAGCGTGGTGCTGTGCCTGCTGCACCTGACCAAGAAGGGCACCGTTTTCCAGCTCCGCTGGAGCGCCCTGCGGATCGACGGCGCGCTGCTGCGGGAGATCCTGCGCTACGGCCTGCCCGCCGGGGTGCAGAACTCCGTCATCGCCCTGGCCAACGTGGTGGTGCAGACCAACATCAACTCCTTCGGCAAGGACGCCATGGCGGCCTACGGCGCGTATTCGAAGATCGAGGGCTTCGCCTTCCTGCCGGTCACCAGCTTCTCCATGGCCATCACCACCTACGTCAGCCAGAACCTGGGCGCGGGACAGAAGGAGCGGGCCCGCCGTGGTGCGCGGTTCGGCATCCTGGCGGCGCCCATCATTGCCGAGGTCATCGGCATACTGACGTATCTGACCGCTCCGGCGCTGATCGGCCTGTTCTCCAAAACGCCGGCGGTGCTGGCCCTGGGCGTGCTGGAGACCCGCACCATCTCGCTGTTCTACTTTCTGCTGGCCTTCTCCCACGCGGTGGCCAGCGTCTGCCGCGGCGCGGGCAAGGCCTTCGTCCCCATGGCCATCATGCTGTCCATCTGGTGCGTCATCCGCATCCTGTACATCATGCTGATGATGCGCCTGTTCCACCAGATCGTCTACGTCTATTGGGCGTATCCCCTCACCTGGGCTCTCAGCTCGGTGATCTATTTCCTGTACTTCCGCTTCTCCCACTGGCAGGACGGCTTCGACGCCAAGCCGGAAAAAGCATAAAAAGAGACCGGTCTTTGACCGGTCACTTTTTCAGCTTACATACCGCTGTACATCTGGAAAACCAGAACGCCGAAGCTCTCATCCACAATGGCGGAGCCATCTTCGATCTCCACCGTCATGCCGGGCCACAGCTCCAGCCGTTGGGTGCCGTCGTAGGAACAATAGAGGAAATCACCATGCTCCACACCGTCGGTGTCCCGGAAGGTCGGCGCTTCCAGCACCGTCAGCACCGCGCCGGGATAGACCACGAAAATGTCGTTTCCAAAAACCTGAGACTCATCCTCCCGCACGGTGCCCTTTTTGGTCAGGCACACATTGCTCACCTCTACCTTCAGCCCCTGAACGGAAAATGTCTCGGTGGTCAGCGTGGGGGCGGAGGCGGCCTCCTCCATGGCGGCCAGCATACCGTTGGCCCAGTCCCAGTCCTCCCCAAAGGAGGGCACATAGCTGTTGTCATTGCCCATGAACACCAGTTCCAGCAGGGTGTCGCCCTGATACCGGGCCACCACATTGCCGCAGTCGGCGAGGCCCTGCATCCGCATCTGACTGTCCAGATATGCACCGCCCGCCCAGCCGATCTCCTGCGGCTTTTCGGGCACAAGCGCGTAGTCGAACCGGTACACGTCCGCCCGGTTGCCGTCCCCGGTGGCGTACTGCCACACCTTGGTAAAGCGGGTCAGCTGATAGGCGGTAAATTTGCCGGGATTGGTGGCGTAATTATCCAGCGTCTGCTGCATCACCGCGTCGATCTGGGGCTTGAACTCCTCATAGGATGCCTGGTCGACGGTCTCGGCATAGTCCCGGCTGTAACGCACCAGGTCATAGAGGGTCTTATCCCGGAAATATCCGGTCGCGCCCCGGCCAAGCTGCACAGAGACGATGTATTCCTGCGAGCTGCACAAGGCCACAAGCTCATTGAGGTCGGTTTGCAGCCGCCACATGGGCGAGAAGCCGGCGGCCATGGCCTCCGCCTCCGTGATCTGCTTGTGGGAGGACGCCATATGCAGCGCGTCGGCCAACTGCTGCACGGTCACCTGCGGATATAAGTACGGGCTGATCTCGCCCAAGTCCTCCGGCTCCACAGAGGCCATCCGCTCCCGAAGGGTCATACCGTCCTCATAGGCGTGGCGGATCAGATCGTAGAGGGTATCATGGCGGAAATAGGCATCAATCTCCTGATCCACCGGATAGGCTGACGATGCCGCTGCGCTGATATTGGTGACATGTACGATCCCGCCCACATTGCCGCAGTCCAGCATCAGATAGGGGCCGCCGCTGATATGCACGGAAACAAACCACTCCTGTCCGTCCTGCTCATAGCCCAGCGCTTCCTCATCCGTAATTTCATACGCGGCGGCATCGTTCATAGCCGTCACCAGACGGCCTAGGGTGATATTGGGGTATTGCTTCACATCCCAGTCGGCAACATCGTCCACCGTCAGCTCCGCCATCATGGCGGCAATAGGACCCAGATCGGCGGACACTTCATTCTTCTTCGCCCCCGTAAACGTACAGCCCACGCACAGCGCCGCGGCCAGCACCAGCGCGATGGCGGCCAATGCCGCCGTCCGGGGCTTCTTGGCCAGCAGGACAATCCGCTCGTGGAGGCTGGTCTTGCCGCCGTCCATGGTGGTGGCCGTCAGCAGGGGGCTTGCGCCCCGGCCGCAGGCCATGCGGATCAGCGTGCGGCCATAGGCGGCCCGCTCCCCCTCGCCCAGGGCGCGGATGGTGGCCTCGTCACAGGCCAGCTCACCGTCCTGACGGGACAGCTTCGCCGCCCACCACACCAGCGGGTTCCACCAGTGCAGCGCCAGACACACCGTCCGCAGCAGCGCCCACACATGGTCGCCCTGACGGAAATGGGTGGTCTCGTGGGCCACCGTGTGGCGCAGCAGCGTGCCGTCCTCCTCCGCCTCCGGGGTCACATAGACGGCGGGGCGGAACAGGCCGAACAGGCACGGCACCGCCCGCTCCCGCGCCACATAGACCGGCAGGGAAGCGCTCTCCACCGCCAGGGAACGGCGGCTTTTCCGCAGCCGCGCGGCAAAACAAAGGTTGGCGGTCAGGAACACCAGCAGCGTCACCGCCGCGCCGCACCACCATACCGGCAGCAGCACCTTGCGGAGGGGCAGAGCGCTGGACATGCGACTGAACTGGTCGTCACTGGTGGTACGGGGCGCGATCTGCAGCGGTGCGTTGTCCGCCGCCGCTCCGGCGGGGAGACCCTGCACGGAGCCGTTGTCCGCCTGCCAGATGGTGTCCACATCCCGGACGCTCTCCACCGCCTGTACCGCCGGGGCCTTTTCCACCACCGACATGACGCTGATATCCGTGCTGCCGAAGCTGACGGGGATCAGCAGCCGCGCCAGCACCAGCAGCCACAGGGCGTATTGCAGCCGCAGGCTGATTTTCCCCCGCAGCAGATACCGCAGGGCGATCACCGCAAGGATGAGAATACACGAGGATACCACCCATTCAATCATGCTCTTCCTCCACTTCCCGCAAAATGGCGTACAGCTTGTCGATCTCCTCCTGGGACAGCGTCTGCTTCTTCACCAGCGAGCTGACCATCAGACTGACGCTGCCCTGATACATCCGCTCCAGCAGATGCTCCGTCTCCTGCACCGCTGCGTCCTCCCGGGCCACCTGCGGCCGGTAGCGCTTCACGCCGCCCTCGCTCTCCGCGCTGACGGCGCCCTTGTC
>ULTQ01055509.1_pt1 | contig 14631 bp, 25 predicted proteins | sample 1957731 | NCBI WGS metagenome assembly ULTQ01 (sample SAMEA4835738, study PRJEB28245) | human gut metagenome | biome: gut microbiome; material: fecal sample | place: Denmark | collected 2008 | reverse complement strand
CCTGCTTCCTTTCGATGTGCGCGACCGCCGGGCTGCGGCAGCCGCCCTCGATTCGCTTCCCGAAGTGTGGAAGGCAATAGACATCCTGATTAACAATGCCGGACTGGTTATCGGTGTGGACAAAGAGCATGAGGGTAGTCTGGACGAATGGGATGTGGTGATTGATACCAACGTGAAATCCTTGCTTGCCATGACCCGTCTCGTCGTGCCCGGAATGGTGGAGCGCGGACGCGGTCATGTCATCAACATGGGGTCTATTGCCGGCGATTATGCCTATCCGGGAGGTAGTGTGTATTGTGCCACTAAAGCTGCCGTCAAAGCCCTGTCCGACGGCTTGCGCATCGACCTCGTGGATACTCCCGTCCGGGTGACGAACATCAAGCCCGGCCTTGTGGAGACGAATTTCTCCGTAGTGCGCTTTCGTGGAGACAAAGCCGCTGCCGACAATGTGTACAAGGGCATCCGTCCGCTTACCGGTGACGACATTGCCGAAGTGGTGTACTTTGCCGCTGCCGTACCCGAACATATACAAGTGGCGGAGGTGCTGGTGATGCCTGCCAACCAGGCCACCGGGACAATCGTCAGCCGAAAGTAAATGCTTCTCCGTTTTACTTCCCGGTTTGCCCGGACCGGGAGGTAAAACGGGCTTTTCAGGCATAAAAAAAGAGAGTTACTTTAGTGTAACTCTCTGATTTTCTGGTGATCCGCTTGGGATTAATTTATGTTATATAATTTGTTGGTTATCAATGCTATAATTGCTATAAAACCACTGTGGTATCACATTAGTATCTTTTTTATGGCTTCAATCTTCTCTTCAAGCTTAGATTGCTCGTCTATCATCTCTCCTTTTCCTGTGCACAGCCATTTCACATTCAGCATCGGAAAGACTTCGGATATGTTTGCTATCACGTCACTTCCTATTGAACCTTTTCCTCTACCTTTTTTGTCGGAATTAGAAATATACGCATTTCCGATATTGCAATACTGCTCGAATGAATTAAGTCCTTTCACTACTCCCAGTTCGCTTCGAGCATATTCGGCGAATATTTTCAATCTGTCTATTGCCCTTTCTTTTTGTTCTGTATTATTTTTTGTATTAGTTTTCATTTAAAGTATTCATTTATAATGTTATCTCTGTATTTTGTGATAAATCTGTTTTATATTGCCATGTTTAATAACATGTTTGCTTTTTAAACATTTGTAAAATAATAGTGTTATAAAAAGACCTAACTATCAATTTAAAAAAAAATAAGCAATATGGAAGAAGTCAACCTTTCTGTACTCCGTTTAATGGAGCAGAGTAAACTTATTGCGCAACAATTATTGCGCGTATCTGAGGACCTTGAATTAGCACACGAAAAAATATCCATATTGGAGCGAGATTTTGAAAATTACAAATTCATGTCGCAACACAAGCGCTCAACCAAAATGAGCATATTACATCCAAAGGCGACGGGGATGTAAATATTTGGGGGCAAGCTCTATATTTATAGGGTTTGTCCTTATGCTATTTTTTGCTTCTTTGTTATAGCCCTTACATCCTCAAGAGTCTTATTAAGTTCTCCGTCTACTTTTATGAAAGTTTCTTTAAGTTTTTCAAACTCACTCTTAAGGTTCTTGAATAGCCTTTCATACCTTAAAACTGTTGTTTTGTGCAGCCTTGAAAGCTCATCATAGGTAAGTGATACATCACTGTCATCCTCTTTCCTTTCTTCGGATAAAGCGCTAATTTCGTTTTCGAGAAACATTGATCCTCTACCAGTAAGAATATAGTTGGCGTTGACTTGGGGGAATGCCTCGCAAAAAGGCATTAATATCTTCACTGACACTTCTTCTGTATGTCCTTGTCTTAATTTAGATATCATATTTTTTGTTATTCCCTCTATACTGGTATATACCTTATAATCACTTAATCCAAGACTATCCATTACTTCATGAAACCTATCTTTTGCAGTTTTCATAAAAAAATCTCCTATTATTTTAGGTGGTATCAAAAAAGATACTACCTTTGCACCCGTTGCAAGTCAAGCGGCAACAGATACATGATTAAACAATCGCCCTAACGTGGGCCTCTCTATATGGAAATCCGTTGCCGCTTGACTTTAGCAACGGATTTTTTTTATTTATAAAGTACAATCGGTTATAGTTTCCGCTTTACGAGTACTGCGGAGGGCTAACGGTAGAAATTGAACGTCGACCTATAACAGATTTAAAACAACCTTCCGAAGCATCATGGTGAAAGCCCATGAGGGGATGCACGAAAGAAGGCAGTCGATTGAAATAAGCGGACTGGTGCACAGGTGCAGGTTACGAGATAACCAACTCTGTAAAAGCTGAAAGCCGAGATTGGAAGCACCCAATTCAGAGCCGAGACGAAAAAGCCGAGATGACGGGCTCATTCTCTTGAATCATTCCCGAAACCGCAAGAGAGAAAACACTCTCTACGGGTAAGGGGATGATTCACTCAATTCCCCTACCTCAAATCAAAGCAAGTTGTTCTTTATTAAGTATATAACTTATTATAAACAATATATTCATTATAACTATAACTTAATATTAATATAATTACAATGGAAAAAGAAAGTCTTAAATTTGAAGCATATACAGACGGAAGCTGTGACAACCTTTCTCCTTATGGCGAAGGTGGTTCTGCCTATATAATACTTAAGGACGGAATAATAATAAAGGAGTCCAAGAAAGGATTTGTTGGTACTACAAATAACCGTATGGAAATGCTTGCAATAATAAGCGCCGTAAAATCTGTTCCAAAAGGATCTACATTAACCGTATATACAGATTCTCAATATTGCATAACGAGCTTTACGAACTGCAAGAAGCCAAAAAAGAACTTAGACTTGATAAACCTTTATCATCATTGTGCTGCATCACTCCATGAAATATGTTTTGTTTGGGTTAAAGGACACAATGGTAATGAATATAATGAGCACGTTGATTCTTTAGCCTATTCTGCTTATGAGGATATTATAAAGAAATATAATCTCCCCAAGACAAGGGTTGGAAAGGGCAGATAACCATCATTAACCGATTGTACAACATTTCAAAGATCGAATTATGAAATACTCCAAAGAAGACAAAGATTATATACTAAAGCTTAAAAAAGCTTTTTCTGATATGTCAGAAATCCCCTTTCGTGAGATAAAGATGTCAAAAGAACGTTTTTGTCAATTATCAAACACGTATGATAAAATCGTTAATGAGGATGAATTGAAAGACTTCGCTTTCATTTCTACCCATCCATGCGTGCGTGATTATTACATTTCATCTTGCGGCAGTCTTCTCGTGGCTGAAAAACTATCCTTATTGATGAATAAAATAGAATCCCCTGAAAGTCTCGTAGAACCCATTTCTTCTATTTCGGAAGAAATCCGTAAAATATGGTTTTTATTGAAATTTGATAAAATCAGATTCAATATGACACATACGGGTCTTACTAAAATAGAGGTAAAACCTACTCGGGTTGTTCGTTTATATTTATTCATTATCTCTCTTTCATTATTAGTAATAGCAATATGTTTTATTATAAAAACGGTAAAATAGAAACTGCAATAGCTATTATCGCCCCTGCTATTTCTATGGCGGTTTTTAGTCTTTGATGAAAAACCGCTTTCTTTTCTCGTTTTCCCTTATCTGTTTTTGAGCGGATTTCTTCTATTAGATATTCCGCTTGCTTTTTATTACAACACCAGATACTGCCATCCGCAAGAAATGTGCAAACTTTAGTATCTTTAAATAATTTATACGACAAAGGGTCTATTTCATTTTTGTCAATATAATCTCCATTTATCATTCTTTTTAAGAGAATTTCCGTATTACTGTATTTTTCATAGTTTTCCATACTCTTAAAATTCAAATAGTTACGTAAAATATGTTTTATAACATATAGAATGGTATTAAAAAAGATACCATTTCTTTTGTTGTATCTAAAAAGATACCTATCTTTGCATTGTTGTTAGAACGATAGAACGACAGCAACAATACATAAAAAACAGAAGCAGCTATAAAAACCGCTTATTAGTATTTGTTGATGGCAAAAATAACAATTTTCTAAATAAAATCAAATAAAACATAGAAAATAGGTGAAATAAATAGTATGAAAGTAACGAGAGAAGAAATTTTAAAGATTAAGCCGGGAAGTTCGCTTACAGTGTATATGCCCGATTATAGAGCTTGTGACTCAGTAAGAGCCACCGCGTATAGAACCGCATTAGCAGACCCGAGACCGGACGTAGAGAGATATAAAGTATCTATTGATACTAAAAAATGGAAAGTAACAATTACGGCAATAAAAAGATCATGAATCGTACAGAAGCAAGAATAGTAGCAGAAGAACTGTATAAGCTTATGCGCAAAGACGTGAAAAGGCTTGTGGAGGAGACAGTAATTGAATGTTCCGATGAATGGATTGGAGTAGGAGAGGCTGCAAATATTCTTGGATGTTCTGTTGGTACCTTGTATAACAATATAGACAGTATCCCACATACTAAAAACGGGAGATTGCTCCGATTTAGAAAAGCGTCATTGATTAAATATTTAGAAAGATGAGAAGCTTCAATTTGAATAAAATCACAAGTCTTGGACTGCGAATAGCATTGATTATGGTGATTATGGCAGGATGTGTATATGGTGGCCGCGTAGAGTATAATGATGATGTATTATCCGGTATAAGCTCTGAAAAATACGACTTTATCAGCAGCAGGATAAGCGATAATTCAAGATCGGCAGTCGTAAATGAATACATGAAAAACAAACGGTACTACGACAGTATCGAATTTTAAAAACCGCGTTGTGTGAATAACGCTCCTTCCTCTTAGCTCAACGGTTAGAGCATCGCTAAGGTTATTTGTTCGTAAGGGTTTAGCGTTTCCGGTCTGTTCCGGTTAGCGATTGTTGCACGTTCGATTCGTGCAGAGGAAGCAAGATACACCGTTCTTTGACGTATTGAATGTGAGACAAAGTTTGAATATCTGATATTCGGATTTGTTTCAATATAACTAAGGATTACGTATAGCGGAAACGCCGAAACTACGTATAGGCTTGGTTATTGTGATTGTTTCTCGCACCGAAATGTCCTACGGTAGAGAAGTATGCGGTTTGGGCGCCCGTATCGCGAGAAACAACAGGTCATAAAGACAATATAAGCGTCCGATATAGTCTTAAATCGGTATAAAGTATGCGGTGGTAATGAAAGGCGACCGTACACGCTTATTATATATATTCTCGTGGCTCACCATAAGGCGAGTGGTAAGGCTTAACATCGGAACGCTCACGAGAACTGAATTATCCTATGGATGAATTATTTGTTTAGGTCGCCGGGCGGTCTGAGAAGATAGTCCGGTTTTTAGTTGGAAATCATCAATAACAATATAAATAACCGCAATAAGGTAGTGCTATTACTGTACTAAAAGCCGCGAGATAAACGAAGTGCGCACCGTTTTGATTTAACCTTGTACAGGCGGTTCAAAAGAAGAAATAATGGAAAATGAACTTGAAGAATTATATAAGGAACTGAATAAAGTTAAGTCCTCCCCATTGGCGTATCTTCCTGAATACGGATATTCTTCAAAGGAGGAAATTATCCAGCTTATAGAGGAAGATATAGAGGAGTTGCGCACAGAGATAGAATGTAGTCAATACGATTACACACCTGATGAGCTTGAAGAAGAAAGAATAAGCCTTTGTGTCAGTCAGGGGTTATCAAGATATTGTTAAATTAATAAATATAGAAATAATGGGTTTAGAAAATTATGAAGTGCTTCCAGTAGAAGCACAAGATGTTCAAATCGTACAGGTAGATGCGGTTGAACGCGCAAACGTAGATAGTCAAGTTGCAACAGCAAAACAATATCCAAGAAGTATCAAAAGGTGTGTTGACAATTCTATTGCTATGGCAACAATGGATGCAGAAACGGCTCAAAGCTGCGGGTATGCGTTACCTCGCGGTGGAAAGCCTATTACCGGGCCGTCCGTTCACCTTGCAAAGATTATTGTTTCCAATTGGGGAAATATGAGAACAGAAGCTAAGGTAGTTCAAATCACCGACAAGCAAATAATCAGTAGAGGCACCTGTTGGGATTTGGAAGCGAACGTAGCTTCTGCCTTTGAGGTAAGAAGAAGCATTGTAGGTAAAAACGGAAATAGATTCAGCGATGATATGATTACCGTTACCGGAAATGCAGCAAACAGCATTGCATACAGAAATGCGGTGTTTGCCGTTGTTCCTAAAGCGGTGGTTGAAAAGGTATATAAAGCCGCACAAAAATTTATCACCGGCGATCTATCCGATGAAGAAAAAATAATAAAAAGAAGAAAAAGTGCAATAGACTTCTTGTTTGATGAATACGGTATTACAGAGGAGGAAACAATTAAGTTATGCGGCAAACAAACAATCAATCAGATTAAAGCGAATGAAATAGCGCTGCTTCTTGGAATTGTTCAGTCTCTGAAAGACGGAGATACTACCGTTGATGAACTTATGAAGCCAATCAGAGGAAGCAAGGAAGCAAAAAAAGAGGCTATGAGAAAGGCAATGGAACCGGTAGTTGATAAAGCAACAGGCGAAATCTTTAACCAGCCAGCGCAATGATTGAGAAAGAGATTTGGAAACCGATAGAAGGGTTTGAAAGCAACTACGAAGTCAGCAATTTCGGTCGTATCAGAAGCCTCAAAGACCGATACAAACGAAGCCGAATACAAATACTTAAAAATAGATTGGATAAAGACGGATATGAGATTGTTCACTTACACGCTAATAATAGAAGTGTCACGAGGCCGGTGCATAGGCTTGTTGCGCTTTCTTTCATTCCTAACTATTATAATTTGGCAACAGTAAACCATAAGGACGAAGACAAGAGGAATAATCACGTTTCAAATCTTGAATGGATGTCCGCTATTGACAACAACATGTATGGGACAAGAAACAAAAGGGCATCTATTTCACATAGGAAAAGAGCAAAGCCAGTATTTCAGTACTCAAAGGAAGGAGTGTTAATAAGAGAATATAGTTCCCCTGCTGAAGCTTCTGATATAACCGGAATAAGAAGAAGCAACATCTTATCATGCTTGAACGAACTTACATCTAATGGAATACACGTCAGAAGAACAGCTGGAGGTTACAAATGGAGTTACAACAAAAACATAAAAAAATGTATAATCCGCAATCAGAATTAGATTGGAAAAAACAGAGAATCGGTTACTTTACAGGTAGCCAAATATCAGAGCTAATGAATAGCGGGAAGAAAGGGGAAATGTTTGGAAGGACGGCTATGAGCTACATCTACGAGATTGCAGGTCAGAGAAATATAATTCCATCCTACCTTACAGATGACTACCTATTCAGCATCTACGACGAGCAGGTAAGCATAGAAACAAAGGCGATGCGATTCGGGAAAGATAACGAAGGCTTTGCCGTAGAAGAATACGAGAAGCAGACTGGAAACATCACCGAGACCATAGGAAGTGTCCGCCACCCCTATATAAAGTATTTCTCCTCATCGCCCGACAGAATAGCCACCACTCCCAAAGCTATATGTAAAGTGGTTGAGGTGAAGTGTCCCTCGATAAAGAATTTTATAGAATACATGTCAGAGGTTAAGGATAACGAAACTCTGAAAGCTGTTAATCCTAAATATTTCTACCAAGTACAAGCGGAGATGTCCTGTACGGGTTTAGACAAAGCCGATTTTGTCGTTTTCTGCCCGTTCTTGAAACATAACATTCACATTGTAGAGATAACAAGGGATGAAGCTGTAATAGCCGAATTTGAGAAGCGAATAACGGCTGCAAATGAAATTATTAATCAAATACTTAACAAAAAATGAATTTAACCGGAAGCATAGATTTGCTGAAGCTTGAAAAGACAGGCATAGCAACAATTAAAAACAAAAAGTGTGTTATTATTCCCATTGAGGAAAATGACTTGTATGTAAGCATGGACGAAAATCTGAAAGCGAAGTCCGTATATCTTGGCCTTAATGTTAATGAACGAAGAGAACCGAGCCAGTTTGGGAAGACGCATTATTGCAAGCAGTCTTTATCAAAGCAATACAGGGACGCGAACAAGACGGAGGCAGAGGCCAAATCAAAGGTTTATCTTGGAGACTTCAAGCCTTATGAGTTTGAGGGTTCAAGCAATGCGGCTGCTACGGTGGAAGCGCCTGTTGTTTCAATAATTGACGACGATCTTCCCTTCTGATGTGTAACTTAAAACATAAATACCATGCTGTACGAATTTAAGCTTAAAGTAAACAAGGTTAACGAGAAAGGCGATGAAAAAGAAGTCACCGAGCAATTCATCACTGATGTAGATTTGTTCTGTCAGGCGGAACAGAAGGGACTTGAAATGTACGCTTCTAACAATATGGAGTGTGACGTTTTCGCAATCAGCCGTAGCAAGATACGTGAGATTGTCAATGAGAAGCAGGATGATGAGTTCTTTTACAAGATAACCCTTGTTGAAGTTTTCGTTGACGACAACGGGAAAGAAAAAGAGAATAAATATTACGTTCTCATAGCGGCAAAGAATATGGATGATGCCAACAAAAAGGCGGCGGAATACATGAAGCAGGGACTTCAAGATATGAAGCTGGATGCTATTGCCAAAACAAAGATTTTAGACTTAATAAAATAAACCAAAAGCCCTCTACTGATGTAGAAGTCCTGTGAAAGGTTCAGGTTAAGATTTAATCAGCTAACAAATTAACTATCCCGGTGTGGTTTGACCGCCTATCCGGGAACAAGGGCCTGTGAAGGTCTTCTTTATTCATTAAGAATCACTTCCTCGTCAAGCCCAATCAGGGTTACGCCAATGGCACTGTATACGGGAACTGGCGAGAAAACGGAGAATATGGTAGCGCTGTACGTATTGGAATGACATAGTGTGATTTGCCATGATTATTTAAGGTTAGTTTATATTCAGTTTCAATAATTCCAGCAAAACAGCGTGCCCTGTTCGATTCGGGGCTTCTCCTCTAAATATATTTACCATGAGACTTACATTAACCAAAACCGAAATTGCAATTGTTCAGAAACTTGTGATAGACCGAAAGTGTGACATTCATAATGCAAGAGGTGACAGCAAGCAGTATGAGATGCTAAGTAAGCTAAACAAAAAGATTGCAAGGCAGGCAAAGAAATTTTATAAAACATGAAACCCTACGTAATTACCTCTATGGCTCTCATTACACACAGCGGGAAAAAGTTACCACTTACAGTAATAGAGAGTCACATCCTAACAAAGCCTTTGGAAGCAATCAAGGATAAGCTGCTTGATGCTTTCTCTACGATGAAAGACAAACCTGTGAATGTTGAATTAAAAATAAAATATGTATGATATATGATAAACAGATAATAAGGGGGAAGATACCAAGTAAATCCAATTGTTACAAGATTGTTACATTGTACGGTCATGGTTCTTTGGCTAAGCAGAAAGTTCTTAAAGAGTACGAAAAAACTTTTTATGTACAATGCGGGCTTAGAGACAAAAAAATAAAAGGCTTCTTCAAGATAAACATAGATGTGTACCACGAAAACTTGCGTCCTGATCTTGACAACGCTTTTAAAATTTTACTTGATTGTCTTCAATCGTGTAAAGCAATAAAGAATGACCGCCAATGTGTAGAAATACATGCGCGAAAACTGGTTGACAAACTTAATCCGAGGATAGAGTTTGTAATCGAAGAGGTTGAATTATAAAGATGTATAACTATGGCAGAATCATTTAAGAATGACTACAAGGACGACAAACTCCGCTGGGATTTGCTTCCGCTGGATTTGATAGAGGAAGTAGTTAAGGTATATCACTTTGGTGCAAAAAAGTATGCTCCTAATAGCTGGCAGAATCTTCCTGACGCGGAAAACCGATATTATTCTGCGCTTCTTAGGCACTTGGTAGCATATCGAAAAGGTGAAACGAAAGACGAGGAAAGCGGGCTTCATCCGCTTGCTCATGTTATATGGAACGGGCTTGCACTACTCTATTTTGCAATAAAGAAAAAATAATAAAAATTCCGATGATTCATTTGGGGATATAGATGAGTATAAAAAATGTTTATATGGAAATAAATAGAATAGCCCATGAATGGGCATGCAATAATAAAGACAAGTCTTTAGAGGAAGCTTTCACAGCGGGGTTTAGCTATAATCATAAAATTGCAGGATTAAAGAATATAGATGAACGAAAGGAGAAGTTTAAGGCAGAAGTGCTTCTTTATCAAGGTCAATATCCTGATTATATGCTGATTGAATTTTATGAATACTGGTCTGAGTGCGGGGGACGGAAAATGAGGTTTGAGAAAGAAAAGACATTCGAGGTTAGTAAGAGATTAGCGCGCTGGAGTAATAATAGCTTTAGAAATAATGGGAACAGAAATTACACTAACAAGCAAGGAAATAGCGGTTCTATCTTCCAAGCAGCTGATAGCTATCTGCAAGAACATCAGTAGCGAGATAACAACCATTAAACAAGCAATCAATTCTCCGCCAATCCAGCTGTCACAATGGAAATCCGTTAATGCGGATTGCATAAAGGCCGTCCTTGTAAAATTTATCGAAGGAACACTTTTGTTTTATGGAAGAACGAGGGAAGACATGAATGATTATCAAGTCGCTTCCGTCGTTAACTCTATTCTTGAGAAATACTACTATTTCCATATTGAAGATGTATGTCTTTGCTTTAAACGCGCACGTGAAAATTCGGCATACGGTAAGTTTTACGGACGCATTGACGGTTCTGTAATAATGAACTGGTTTGCTACCTACGATAAAGAACGTGACGAGATAATACATTCTTTCAATGATGTAAGTACCGAGCATGATACGTCCGAAAACATATCTCGCGAAGAATATAAGGAAATACTTCTTGCAAGAATAGCCGGAGGAGATTTGTATGCCAATGCCGATTACATGAAGATGTGCGAGATAAACAACATATTCTTTGAGAATAGACTCGAGATAGGAAATTACAAGTATAACAGGTTGCATAAGTTTGATAAAAAGTTATGAAGCTAACAGTATGCTGGACCGCAAGAGGCAGAAACAAACGTTTCTATCACGATATATGCCGAAAGTTTGGAATATCAGACTATATGAGCATCAACCATGAAACACCATGTGATATAAAGGATGAAGATATGGAGTTGCTACGCGAATGTGAGAAGCGCGGATTTTTACAGATAAGAAGAAAACAATGAATATTCAGGGATACCCAATTCTCTGCACCGGGAGAAGCGAAAACAAAAGAACACTTTCCCGATGCAGGCGATGTCCGTTGTTCAACAGAAGATATCCGATTTATTCTTCATGGAGGATAGACGGAGAATGTTGCTGTGTAGCGGATATTATTGTAATTGATAAAAATATAACATAATAATGGAAAAACTAACCATAAACGACTTACCCGAAGATGTCTTAGAGAGAATGAGGAGAGCAATTAGGGAGGACAGCCAAATGATCGCTCTAAAGAACAAGCATTCCCAGTATATAATCAACAGGCAATATGCCAAAGCCGTTTTGCTAAAGGAAAAGATGCAAAAGATAGAGGATCGGGTAATACGTGAATATCTTGACAGCTACGAAGGTGAAACGGAGAATATGCAGAGCCTCATGTCGGATATGTCACCCGAAGACAGGGAGTATATCAATATTTGCACCAATGCGATTATTCTAATCTGTGACATGATAGAGACGTTCACAATGGACTTTAACCAAGTTCTTAAGAAATATCATCCTGATTACCGATTGGAGATGTACGATAAGATAATGCAGGTAGGTAAGGAAGCTAAGGCCCATGTACAGTTCATGTCGGAGTGTACGGACAATGTCTATCAGTGTTCATTTGCAGACAGCGCGGATGATATTACGGAGCTCGTTAGGAACAAGGCCCGTTCGCTAATACGCAAGGTTAAGGCTAAGGAGGAGAATAAATGAAAGTACTTTCCCTATTTGATGGAATGTCATGCGGTCAAATAGCATTGAAACAGCTTGGTGTTATCCCGGATGTATATTATGCTTCCGAGATAGACAAGTATGCCATATCCCAAACACAGCTGAATTTTCCTGATACCGTCCAGCTTGGTGATGTAACCAAGTGGAGAGAATGGAATATTGATTGGAAGTCATTAGACTTGATTTTAGCAGGTTCTCCTTGTCAGGGGTTTAGTTTTGCCGGAAAGCAGTTGGCTTTTGATGATCCGCGTAGTAAGTTGTTTTTTGTGTTTATTGACATTTTGAATCATGTACGTTCGTTTAATCCAAATGTATTGTTTCTTCTTGAGAATGTGAACATGAAGAAGTCTCACATGAGGGTTATATCTGAATACTGCGGAGTGTTTCCGGTAAACATCAACTCCAATTTGGTGAGTGCTCAAAATAGAGATAGATGGTATTGGACGAACATACGAACAAAGCAAATAGGATTGTTTGGAGAGCTTCATTCGGATATTCCGCAACCGGCGGATAAAGGGATTCTGTTGCGTGATGTTTTGGAAGAGGTGGTGGATGAGAAGTATTATGTTTCGCAGGCGGTGATTGACCGAATGAATAAGCCACATAAATGCTTTACTCCACAAATAAACCCGTCTAAAACTGGATGTCTTACTACGAAAAATAATTCGGGACAGATGTCTTTCGATTCGGGTACTACGTTTATATCCATAGATAGTAAGTCACCTACTCAAAGAGCAGCTACTGGAAGATTGCTTGATAAGAAGCATAACTATCAATTTATAAAAATAAATATTGATGAGAATATAAGTAAAAACCAAAAAAATCTTCTTGTTTTACGGCTGGCGCACATTCGGGAGGCAATCATTCAGACATGGATTTGATTTGTGTTGCTATGCATGGACGTGAATACTCTTGTTTGACGCCAAATCGAACTGAATACGGTGAATCTATCCGTAAAGACTACGAGGCGGGTAAAATTAAAGAGAAAAGAAGGAATATTCAGAGATTAGAACCACGCTCTGACGGTAAAACAAACTGTTTGACAAGCATACAGAAGGATAATCTGATATGTCAAATGCATCGCGGTAAAAAGTCACGTCCTGAACGTATTTACAATATTGAAGGTAATGCCCCCACTATTGGGAATAACCATTTTTCTTACGAAACGAGAATTTGTGACAAAAATATTATTCGTCGTTTAACACCTGCCGAATGTGCAAGGTTGCAGACTATCCCCGAATGGTATAAATGGAGATGTTCGGATACCCAGCAATACAAGATGCTTGGTAACGGATGGACGGTAGATGTTATAGCTCATATATTGTCTTTTATGAACATTGATAATAATGATATAAAGAATTAATCTATGCCGATAAGTGAAGTATATAATATGAATACACAATTTGAACGTTCAGCTAAACCTACCGATGAGTGGTACACGCCAAAAGAAATAATAGACGCATTGGGGAAGTTTGATTTAGACCCATGCGCTCCGGTTCACCCGTTATGGAAAACCGCAGATGTAATGTACAACAAGGACAATGACGGGTTGCGTCAAGAATGGTTTGGAAGAGTTTGGCTTAATCCTCCCTATTCAAAGCCTCTGATGTGGCAATTTGTAGAGAGATTATCGGAGCATGGTAACGGTATAGCCTTGCTATTTAATAGATGTGATAGCAATAAATTTCAAGGCATAATCTTTGAAAAAGCTACGGCGATGAAGTTTTTAAGAAATAGAATAAAATTCTTTCGCCCTGATGGAACTCGCGGAGATTCGCCCGGATGTGGCAGCATCCTCATCGCTTTTGGAGAAGAAAATGCAGAAGTGCTAAGGACGTGTGATATAGCAGGTAAGTATGTACGAATAAATTAAACTAACAACAATATATTATGAAAAAGAAATTAACTCCTGATAATATTCAGGAACTTACAGAAAATCAGATATTCGTTTTTGGCTCTAACATGAACGGTAATCATGCCGGAGGGGCAGCAAGATTAGCCGTAGAAAAATTTGGTGCAGTGATGGGGCAGGCAGAAGGCATACAAGGCCAGTCCTACGCCATCCCAACGTTGGATAAGGATATGCAGAAAGTAACCGAGGAAGAGTTAATAACCTATTTAGGAAACTTCCGAGAGTTTGCTGAAGAGCATCCGGAAAAGGAATTTCTTCTCACCGCCATTGGTACAGGAATAGCCGGATTTGATACAAATTATATGGCGTACATGATACTTAGAGCAAATCTTCCTGATAACGTTACTCTACCCAAGGAGTTTACCAAAATAAAAGGATACAAGGGTTTTAATCCGGATATGACATGCCGAGGGTTTAAATACGAAGAAGGCAAGGACTACGAGGAGGAAGGAGAAATAGGAGCTTGCGAAAATGGATTTCATTTTTGTCTTCATCCATTGGATGTGTTTGAATATTATTCGCCTGCTTATATAGGTATGAATAAGTTTCACGAAGTTGAGGGAAGCGGTTATATGGATGCGGATGAGGATGATACAAAGATCGCTTGTTCTAAAATACATATCGGAGCAAAACTCGATATAAAAGGGCTTGTGAAAGCAACCGTATCTTATGTAAAGGAACGGTGCACTAATAGCAATAATGCAAATCCGGGGTTTCCTGCGACCGCTGGTGATAGTGGTGCTGCGACCGCTGGTTAT
>ULTQ01046313.1_pt1 | contig 14708 bp, 10 predicted proteins | sample 1957731 | NCBI WGS metagenome assembly ULTQ01 (sample SAMEA4835738, study PRJEB28245) | human gut metagenome | biome: gut microbiome; material: fecal sample | place: Denmark | collected 2008 | reverse complement strand
CAGCGTGGCGCAATGCCGCCGCATCTTCGACGCAGGAGCCGACTATGTGCGCCTGACCGCACAAGGAGTGCGCGAGGCGCACAATATCGGTGAAATCCGCGCCGCCCTCCATGCCGCAGGCTACACCAAGCCGCTTGTCGCCGACATCCATTTCAACCCCAAAGCCGCATTCGAGGCAGCCGCCACGACCGACAAGGTGCGCATCAATCCAGGCAACTTTGTCGATGCCGCGCGCACGTTCAAGAAATTGGAGTATACCGACGAGGAGTATGCCGCGGAACTTGAGAAGATACGCCGTGCCGTGGTGCCTTTTATCGCCATCTGCCGCGAACACCACACGGCAGTGCGCCTCGGCGTGAACCACGGGTCGTTGTCAGACCGCATCATGAGCCGCTACGGCGACACACCTGCCGGAATGGTTGAGTCGGCAATGGAGTATCTGCGGATATTCCGCGAGGAGAATTTCAACGACGTGGCAATCTCCATCAAGGCTTCCAACACGGTGATCATGGTTGAGACCGTGCGCCGCCTCGTGGCGGAGATGGACCGCGAGAACATGCACTATCCGCTGCATCTCGGTGTGACCGAGGCTGGCGACGGCGAGGACGGCCGCATAAAGTCGGCTGTGGGCATCGGCACACTGCTCGCCGAGGGCATCGGCGACACCGTGCGCGTGTCGCTGAGCGAGGAGCCGGAACTTGAAATCCCCGTGGCGCGCAAACTGGTTGACTACATCACCGCCCGCGAAGGCCACGCCCCGATCAACGGATGCTTCGCCAAGGCCTACAACCGCATCGCTCCCGAACGCCGCCCCACAAACGCCGTGGGAAGCATCGGCGGGCAAAACGTGCCGGTAGTAGCCACCGCATTGAGTCCAGTCGACGTGGCGGCAATCGCGACGAAACCCGATTTCTTCCTCTCCGACGTGAACTGGAAAGCGGTCGATGCCTCCGCCAAGGCCGAAGGCTTCAGCGATGACGACGTGTTGCTCCTCACAAGCCACCACGCCAACCCCGTGGGCGAAATCGAGGCATTCATCCACCGTCTGTGGGACAACGGCTGCAAAGCCCCCGTAGTGGTGCGCATGAGTTATGACGACGCCAACGAGGAAGACGTGCAGGTAAAAGCCGGAGCCGACTTCGGTGCGCTTCTGCTCAACGGCCTCGTAGACGGAATCGTGCTTGACGCGCCCAACCTGCCCAACAACGCCGATGCCGTGGCATACTCGTTCGGCATCCTCCAGGCGGCACGCAGACGCACCACAAAAACAGAATACATCTCATGTCCGAGCTGCGGCCGCACCCTCTACGACCTGCAACACGCCGTAAAGGAGATAAAAGCTGCCACTTCGCATCTTAAAGGCTTGAAAATAGGCATTATGGGATGCATTGTCAACGGTCCGGGCGAGATGGCCGACGCCGACTACGGATATGTGGGCGCCGCCGTGGGAAAAGTGAGCCTCTACAAAGGCAAGGAGTGCGTGGAACGCAACGTGCCTCAGGACGTCGCGCTCACGCATCTGATCGACCTTATAAAAGCCAACGGCGACTGGACCGAACCTAAACAATAGATTTATGAATACACCTAAAAACGTCATAGACAACTTTGTAAACGTGGGCATAGCCAAAGCGCAACTACGTGGCGGCAAACTGATGCTGCTGTCGATGATGGCAGGTGCCTACATAGCCATCGGCGGCGTGCTGTCGGTGGTGGCAGGCTTCGGATTTCCCGAACTTACAGCGGGCAACCCGTCGCTGCAGCGTCTGCTCAGCGGCGCGGCGTTTCCCATTGGACTTATCCTTGTGGTGATTCTCGGCGCAGAACTCTTCACCGGCAACAACGCCGTCCTGATGCCCGCCGCCCTGCAGGGCAAAATATCGCCGTGGGCAGCCGTGCGCAACTGGGTTGCCGTTTATCTCGGCAATTTTATGGGCGCGCTGCTCTTCACGATGCTTTTCGTATATGCCGTCGGACTCACCGCCGCAGAGCCCTACCATAGCGCCGTGCAGCGCATCGCCGAAGCGAAAGTTGCGATGCCGTGGCACGTCGTGCTGCTCAAAGGCATCGGAGCCAACTGGTTTGTCTGCCTCGCCGTGTGGCTCGCTGCCTCGGCAAAGACGATGCTGGCCAAAATGGCTGGCTGCTGGCTGCCCGTGATGGCATTCGTGGCGCTCGGCTACGAACACTCCATCGCCAACATGTTTTTCATTCCGATAGGAATGCTTGAGGGCGCCGACGTGACCCTGCACCAATTCTTCATAGCCAACCTGCTGCCGGCAACCATCGGCAACATCATTGGCGGAGCGTTGCTCGTGGGCACAGCCTACACCTACGTAAACCGCTCAAAATAATAACGCAGTCCTTTAAAATATCCAAAAAATCCCTCAATGAGGGATTTTTTTTGTATTTTCGTCCCTCAATGAGGGATTTTTTAGTATATTTGCGCAAACTTATTAATAATTAATGGTATGATAGACACAAGACTATATGAGTATATGCACGAACAGTTGCGGATGACACCAAAGGAATTCACCCGCTACAAATATCATGAAATTGATTGGGCATCGCGCCTTGTCGGCATCGTAGGTCCTCGAGGAGTCGGCAAATCAACAATGGTTTTGCAATGGATTATCAACCATCCCGAATCCCACAGTCTTTATGTTTCAGCCGACAATCTGTATTTCTCATCACACACATTGGTAGACCTTGCCGACGATTTCATCAAAGAGGGAGGCTTACGTCTGTTTATAGACGAAGTGCATAAATACCCAGGCTGGAGCCGCGAGCTTAAACAAATCCACGACAGCCACCCATCCCTAAAGACCGTTTTTACCGGCTCTTCCGTCCTTGACATCAAGCAAGGAGAGTCCGACCTGAGCCGCCGAGCCCTTGTCTACGACATACAAGGATTGTCATTTCGAGAATTTGCAGAATTGTTTCATAAAGTGAAGAGTGATGTCTATTCACTTGACGACTTGCTGGAACACCGAGTCGAATTTCCAGTCGAGCATCCGCTGCCAATGTTTCGCGAATACCTGACATTCGGATATTACCCGTTTGCCTTAGAGAACGGCTTCAATATCCGAATCAACCAAGTCATAGACCAAACCATAGAAGTCGACATCCCACAATTTGCCAACATGAACGCCTCAACAGCAAGAAAGCTCAAACAACTTCTGTCGGTAGTCGCAGAGTTGGCGCCATGCAAGCCCAATGGGACAAATCTTGCCACAGAGATAGGTATCAGCAAGAACAACATCAACGACTATCTTGTGTATCTTGAGAAGGCCGGTATGATCAGTCTTCTTCTCGACGACACATCCGGTCTGCGCAAACTTGGGAAAGTGGAGAAATTGTACATCGACAACCCTTCACTGATGAACGCACTCGCAAAAGGCACACCCGACACAGGCGCCGTCAGAGAGACGTTCTTCTACAACCAGACAAGGGTCAGACACAATGTTGTCGCATCACGAGTGTCGGATTTCACAATAGGTAAATACACTTTTGAAATCGGAGGCAAAAAGAAAGGCAAACGACAAATTGAAGGAATAGAAAATGGCTTCATTGTGCGCGACGACATCGAGACAGGCCACGGCATAGTTGTCCCGTTATGGCATTTCGGCCTGCTTTATTGAACATTTTAAAGCCACAACTTGTTATAACATATTGATAACTTAATAAATCGCTTACAATGAAAGAACTTAAAGGAACAAAGACAGAAGCCAACTTGGCAGCGGCCTTCGCAGGCGAATCGCAGGCAACCAACAAGTATACCTATTACGCATCAAAGGCAAAAAAAGACGGATATGTGCAGATAGCACAACTGTTTGAAGAAACGGCGGGCAATGAGCGCGAACACGCCAAACTGTGGTTCAAGCTGCTTCACGGCGGCGCCGTGCCAGGCACAATGGAGAACCTTGCCGACGCAGCAGCCGGCGAAAACTATGAGTGGACCGACATGTATGCCACCTTCGCCAAAGAGGCACGCGAAGAGGGATTCGACCATATAGCGAAACTGTTTGAAGGAGTGGCGGCAATTGAGAAACGCCACGAAGAACGCTACCGCAAGTTGTTGAAAAACATCGAGGACAAGGTGGTGTTCTCACGCGACGGCGACTGCATCTGGCAGTGTCTCAACTGCGGTCATATCCACATCGGCAAAGAGGCACCCGAGGTTTGCCCCGTATGCGCGCATCCGAAGGCCTATTTCGCCCTCGTCGCCGACAATTACTAATCTCCACGCACAATAACAAGGGGCTGTGTCGTAATTGAGTTTAACGACACAGCCCCTTGTTTTACAGTTGGAGTAGATTGTCAGAGTTTCGACTCTGTTTCTGTAACTATCGCATCATCTGCGGTGCAGCAGTCAAGACTTCCTTCTTTGGCTTGGATACAGATGTAGACCATCGGTTCGTTGCTATTGTTCTTGTGATTGCGGGAAGCCCCTGTGGAGACTCTCACGACAGAGCCGGAAGCGATAGGGAAAGTATCTCCATCAACTTGGAATGTGCCCTCTCCCGAAAGGAAGATGTAAACTTCCTCGTTGCCTTTGTGTGCATGGAAAAACGGTACAGCTTGACCCGGGTCGAGAGTGCCCAATGACACCTCGGCACCAGTGAGACCGAGCACTTCTTTCAGGAATGCTTTGCCAGAGAAGTCGGCCACATTGCCGACAGTGGCATGGGCGAATTTATCGCCCACGTTGAGTTTCTTTGTTTCGCTCATTTCTTGCTTGGATTTATATTTGTTATTAACTTTGCATTTGTAATGCACTATCTTTTTGATAGCGCAAAGTTATGACAGTTTGCCATAAAATGCAAGACGTTACGCATAAGCAATTTAGTTACTTTAGGGTAACTAACACTGAAAATCAACGAGAAAAAAATGGAAGAATTGATAAAAAAATATTCGGCAATTGACCGATGTCCCATAAGGAATGTAATCTCACACTTCAGCAGCAAGTGGGGAATACTTATATTGTTGGTTCTTGGAGAGGCAGAGAAGCTGCGCTTCAACGAGATTTATAAGATACTTCCTGACATTTCTCCAAAGGTTTTAAGTTCCACACTGAAATCTTTGGAGCAAGACAAACTGGTAACAAGAACGATCTATGCGACAATACCTCCGAAAGTAGAATACCGCATTTCGGAAGATGGTCGGACTTTGCTCCCGATTTTGCAAGAGTTATCCCAGTGGGGCTTGATGAAAATGGCTAAAGAGTGACTGAGCGGCGCATGATGTCGGGATTGAGGGCGTTTGAGACGGCTCGGCAGAACTCCCGGCCGATGTTGTCGGCGAAAAATCCATGAATGTTCATCACCGAGGCGCAGTATTTGCGCGAAAAGGCTTCTTTGAGCGCGGCGAACCAGTCGAGATGCGGCAGCAGCTCAGCGCACGAGGAAGTCAATGGAGATTGTCTGCATGAACGTATATCGTTTAAGGTCGTTTATCGTTAAGCGATATGCAAAAGTACGGTCATGCGCATTCCGGGTAAAATACAGCAAGAGGCTGTGTCAAAACAGACACAGCCTCTTGCTGTATTTGGATCGGTTTAGAATTTAGCTCCTACCCCGACGAGGAAATTCACACCCTGGTTGCGCATGGTGAAGTAGTCCTGCCAACGGCGGTTGAACAGGTTGTTGCCCTGAGCATACACGTGAAGGATGTCGTTGATGCGATAGGTTGCGCCGAGACTGAAGTCGGACACAACGCCGAGGCTTCTCTGCTCCAAATTGACGAAAGCCGAACCGGCGACCGTGTTGCAGACAACCACATTTCTACCGCTGCGGAACTGGTATGCCACATTGATGTCAAGTTTCTTAATCGGGCGCACTGTCAACGCCGCATTGAACTGATGCTCCGCGCGGTCGTCGTTGGCGATGTAGCCGCTCTCCTTTCCTTGCGGAGTAAACATATAGCCCGCTTTCACCTCAGCCACACTGCGCAGCTTATAGGCAACGTCCAGACCCAGTTTCACGCCATTTAGATCGTATTGCGCATAGCGCACTGTGCCGCGAAGCATGTCGGGCGTGGAGAAATTCCAATCGCCAAGCAGCTCCACCGTCCCAATCTCAGGCACATACGCATCTCTGACCACAGCGAATCCGACAAACGGCGACAAACTCAATCCCTTGAACAACCCGATGTTCAACCGAGCCTCGGCGTCGACCAGCGTATATGTGTTTCCGATAAGCGCCATCGACGGATTGACATAGCGGTTGCGCTCTGCAATGACGTGCAGCGGATTCATCCGGTTGCCGCCCGTTGCCGACACGGCAAGCGACGCCCTGTTGTTGATCGTGTAGTCAAACCTCACGTCAGGAGCGATATGAAACACCGTCCCGCTGCTCGCAATGTCGAGCCGCGCACCGATGCGCAGGTTGATGCGGTCGTTGCTCTTCAGATAATATGGAGTCAGCGTCGTGACGCTCTGACGGCGGTCGTTGAGCCTTGCGCCGAACGTCATCTCCATCTGGTTGAAACCGCCATATTCAGCGATTCTGTTTTTGTAGCTCAGACTGTTGAACTCAGCGTTGACACCGATATGCGAATCCTCGTCCCAAACAAACTCCGCACCCGCATTGATGCTGAAATTATGCTCCGTCAGAGCCTTCTCAAGCGCAGGCTCCACAGGGTTGGCATATCCGAAATAATTATATCCAATGCCAGCGTGGTATCCAAACGAACGCTCGTCGTTGGCACGGCTGAGCCATTGCAAGCCCAGTCCCACCTCATTGTTGCCCTGTTTGCGCTCCACGTCATCCTTCGAAGCAGGCAGCATCATTCCGTAGTAGTTGAACTTGCTCAGATGATACACCAGGGCGGCACTCAGTTCGCCAGCCTTTAACCGGCTTGCGAAATCGACTCCGATACGGTCTTCAACGAAGAATTTCTTCCGCGCCTCGCCGTTGCCCACCGAGAAAGGGTCGAACGTGGCGTAATTGCTTATCGAGCCGTTTGCCGAGTTGTGCTGCAGCCAAATGTTCATCGACATCTGCTCCTTGTCGACCACGCGGTATCCGAGGCTTCCAACCATATTCATATAGTTGCCCATTCCAAACTCCGCATATCCACGCTTTGTTGAAAACTCGAAGCCGTCAGCCTGCCGTTGCGGATTCTGCACCACAAGCCACGGGTTTACCGCAGCCGGCACCGCCCAGTCGCTGAATTTCAGTTTTACGGGAGAGGCTGTCGACGGCGCCGCGTCAGGCAGCGCCTCCATCTTCTCAGCCTTATGCTCCACCACTTCGGTCTCCTTTGTCACACTGATGGTTTGGTTCAGCTCGTCGGCGGCAGCCAAAGGCGTCAAAGCCGCCGAAGCCAAGATTATGCTGTATAATGCTTTTGTTTTCATCACTATTTCAGTGCTTTAAGTCTTTTTTCAATCATTTCCTTTATATCGGTCTCCTTGCCCGGATAGTTGGCCTTCAGACTCTCAAGATATTCGCGAGCCTGGAATTTGTCGCCCTGCTTGTTGTAAATGTCAGACAACAGGATGAATCCTCTCGCCATCCAATATTGATGCGTCGTTTCGGAGTCGAGCAATTTGTTGACCACCTTCTCCGCCTTCTTGTAGTTTCCGGCGTTGTAATAGTATGTACCGAGGTCGACAGCCGCCTTAGAGCCATATACGCTCGTGATGTCGTTGTCGACAAGGCTATTTAGATCAGCCACCGCAGCCTCATGTTTTCCCTGCTTCATCTCAGCCGTAGCGCGGGCATATCTGGCCTCGGCACGAGCCTCGGCACCGACATTCTCGTCGTCGATCAGACGGCCGGCATAGAGAAGCATTTTCTCATAGTCGGCGTTTCCCTCAGCCACGCGCAGCAATCCGAGCGCCGCACGGTTCTTGTTGTAGGTCGACGTAGCCTTCTTCTCCAATTTCTCGAAACTCTCGCGCGCCTTTGCATACTGCTTCTTTGCAATCAGCAAATCGCCCTGCATACCCAGCGCCGACTCGGCGAACGCCGCGTCGGGAGCCTTCTCCAACGCCTTGTTTACGTAGTCCAGCGCCTCCGTCGTGTCGCCGTTCTGACTGGCAGCCTCAGCGATATAGAACGAAGCCTGAGCCACACCGTTTCCGTTAGGATATTGCTTCAGATATTTCTTGAGACCGTCGGTCTTTCCCTTGTCGAGATATTCGTTTTCGGCAGCCTCAAAGGTGAGTTGAGCCATCTCGCTCTCATTGATTTCATAGTTAGACCCCGCACTCTTCAGCAGTGCCGAGAGTTCTCCAAGACGTCCCTCCGAGGCATAAATGCGCTTCAGGTCGTCGACAGCCACCTTCGCCTCCTCGCTTGAAGGGAATTTGCGAATCAGCGCCTCGTATTGCTGTCTCGACTCCGCGGTCTTTCCCATAGAGTTCAGCAGCAACGCCAGCTGCAGCTGTCCCTTGCGCGCCTCCTCGCTCTGCGGATAAGCGCCCATCAGCTTCTCAAAAGTGTGCTGCGTTTGTGCGTGCTTGCCCTGCGCCTCATAAGCCTGCGCCTTTTCGTAGAGCGCCTTTGGCGCATAAGCCGACTGCGGGTATTTTGCGACGAGCTCATCCAACAGCGCAATCTTGTCGGACTGGCTGCCCTGGAGTCCCCTCATCACAGCCTGCTGATAAACGGCATAGTCACCGTTGGCCGTGCCGAGCGCCAAAGCCTTAGAATAGAACGTTTCCGCCTTTGCGAAGTCGCGGTTGTAATAGTGGCAGTCGGCGATACGGTTGTATGTGTCGGCGCGCAACGTGCCTATTATGTCGGCAGCATTGGCAGCCTTGTTGAACGCCGCCAGCGCCGTGAAATATTCACGCAGTTGATAGCTTGCATATCCCAATCCGTAGTTTCCGCGGCCATAGTTGGCATCAGTGGCGGCAGCATTGATGACGTATTGATTGTAGAGCGTCTGCGCCTGCTTGTATTTTTTCTGCCGGTAGCGAGTTTCCGCAAGCCACAGCTTCACCTCCTGCGCCACCTTGGAATCATATTGAGCAAGCTCGTCGGCACGCGTCAGGAAGTCGGCGGCAGAAGTGGTTTTTCCCGCCTGCAGCTCGCGCATACCCAAACGGTAGAGCACGTTCTGCTTCGCCTTCATCATCTTTGCAGACGGACTCTTCAACGCCTCGATGCACAAGAGCGCGTTGTCGTAGTCCTTGCTTGTCATATATGAGTTTATTATATAATCCTCCACATTCGACGCATAGCGCGAGTTGGGGAACTTGTTCAAGAAATCCTGGAACAGCTTCACGCTGCTCGAGAACGGCGTGCGTCCGCCACGGCTCTGCGCCAATGCATAGTTGTAGAACGCCGTCTCGCGCGTAGACTCGTCGTAAGGCATCTTGTAAGCCTTCTCAAATGCCAGTGCCGCGGCATTCAGATTGTCGTCCTTTAGATACATCTGCCCCATAAACAGATATGCGCTCTGCGCCATCACATCGTCGGCATCGGTCACCGCGCCCACATATGTTTTGGCATTCTCATAGTCGCCCTTACGGAACTCGCACACACCCAGAGCGAAAAGCGCCGACCGTTCAGGCGCATCGACCGCGTTTACGTAGTCAGTCAAATAGCCAATCGCCTCTGCGCTGTTTCCCAGATGATACTGGCTTTCGCCCAGCATACGGTTCAGCTCCGTGGCCATCTCGGCAGGCAGTTTTTTGTCGAGAAGGTCCTTGCCGGCGCTCACCACATCTGAATATTTCTCCTTTTTGAAATCAATCTGACACAGATAGAACTGCGCCTCACCCCAGAAACGGCTGTTCTTGCGGATAGCAGAAAACGCCTGCTCCGCACTGTCGTAGTCGCCGCGCGCATAGTCGACATAAGCCAGATAATATGCCGAATGCTCCGAGTATTGGCTGTCGGCGCGCAGCTGTCGCAATTCGGCGGCAGCACCGTCATAGTCCTTAGTGTTCAACCGGCAGAACGCCCTGCGGAAAAGCAAGTCGCCGCGCTTGTCGGCGTCGAATGCCGAAGCCGGTATACACTCATATCCGCGCAGAGCCGCAGCAAAGTCATTATTGTAGAAGTAATGGTCGCCGAGCGCCATTCTTGCCTCCAGCCTATGGATAGACGCCGGATAAGCCTCGACAAACCGCTCCAGCGCGTCGACACAGTCGGCATCGTTGCGCTGCATCTTAGCCATAGCGATATAGAAATCAGCATCCTCATAGACAGAAGCCGGCGCCTCCAGACGCTTCAGCTCCGACAGTTGGTCGATGCATCCCGTAAAATTTTTGTTGTCATACATACGGATGCCCCGCGACAGATATCCGTCGGCACCCGCCGTCGTTGTCGCATTCTGTGCCGACAGCATCGAAGCCGACGCCAGGCACAACATAGCCAATTTATGTCCTCTCATAATCGTTTTCTTACTATTACACAAAGGTACAACAAAGAAATGGAAGAAAATGCAAAATGAATAAAGAATGTTGTCAGTCAGCGCAGTCAGGCAAAATTTGACTTTATTATCCTTAAAAGATGAAAATTTATTTTTTTTATTTACCTTTGCGATAGCTTGTTTGCCTATATCCGCGGATATGCTACAGGCAGTTGTTGTCACTTCACCGAAACAAACATTTAACTTTAAATTATATGAAACAGCTGTTACTATGCTTCATTGCCGCATTGCTGCTCATGCCTTCACCACTGATGGCCGACAATGCCAAGAAAAAAATCAAGACATTGGACATAACCATGGATATGCCCACCGCCGACATGGACCTCAACGCCGGAGAGGAGCTCGCCCTTAAGTCGGTGCAGACAGCCTACGGCGACCTTTTCAAGAGCGGCGTCATTTCGCTCATGTCAATCTCTTGGGACGGAGAGTTTGGAGAGAACAGCGATGAAATTCCCACATTCAAAGCCGGGTTTCCATACATTGCCACCATCCAGCTGTTGATAGATCCCAGCAGCAACTATCAGACCGACTACAAGACGATAAACGGCGACTTCGTGCTCTCTCCTGACAATTTCAAGGTCACAATCAACGGCAAAGCCACACGCCTCCTTAAAGATTGTGCCCCCTACGTTCCAATCGTAACGCTGTCGTTCACCGTGCCAGGCGGCAAGCCCGGACCACAGAATAAAGAGATTCCATTCCTTGAATACAACGAATATAAGAGCGAATTTCGCTCCACACTGCCTTATGTGTCGCGCAAAGAGGCCGACGAACTGAATCCCGCGCTCCATTCGTTTGACGTGTTGGTTATGGACAGACCCTACAAATTCAAAGAGCTTATGTATGATAAATCATTCACGACATCAAGCGGCCATAGCTACAAAAAGCACAACATGCTGTTTATAAGCAAGATAATCATCGACGTAAGCAACAGGGCTGACAATTACAACATATCTGAATTCACAGATTTGCTTGGCAACATGTATTCCAATATAGTAAACCTCAAAGAAGTGTGGCTCAGTTCGAAGGTCGACATTATCAAATACATCCGCGATCTCCACAAAGCCACTGTAAACCCAGTGTTTCCCCAGTACCGCCAGTATGAAGAACAAAGCTCAAAGCTTTACACCGCCAAAGGCACACTCTTCATCCCCGAGCAAGCAGCCAATGCCGTGCTCAGCATGCTTGCCACCGACCCAACCGAGCCATCATACACCATCCGCACCTACAGCGGCGACGTGTATGCCGCGCAGAAAGCCGGAGTTCAGCAACAAAGGTGCTCACTTGCACCAAGCACACCTTCACCGCCAAAATCAAGACAGCCGACCGCGTGTGCCAGTACCAGACATGCAAGCGTCCGTTCAAGTGGTATTATTCATGCAGCGTATGCGGCAAATGCGAATACAACAAAGCGCACACCTTCGGTGGAGGCACCGGCGCAGAATATATCTCCGCGCATGACATGTATGAGGACATAGCCAGCGACCAAGCCTACATCGGAGTCAACGCCGCCGGCGGACACGTGTATTGGAAGAGCTGCATCTACTGCGGCATACCCCACAACTACCACATGCATCATCTCACTCCTGCCGACCAGAAGATGATGGGCATTGACGGATCGTTTGCTGAATACAAACAAGGCATGCTGGAAACGCTGAGGACGATTGAAGAACAAAGCCTACTGCAAACCTCGCTGATGAGCGACGAGATGTTTATCCTCCCCCTCAAGTCGGAGGCGAATATGAGCGTATGGGCACAGGACGGTGTCAACCGCGCACTTTGCGACAACCTCATTGACGACAACGTGCTCGGCACCGACTACACCAAACCGGTGACCCGCGACCAGCTGCGCTCCATCATGACACGTCTAGTGAAAGAGATGACCGGCAAAGACGCCACAGCCGCCGCCATAGGACTCACTGACGCCACCCTGCCACAAAGCGGTATCGTCACGCGTCAGGAGCTTGCAGCCTACGTGCACCGCACGCTGATGTATATAGAGCGGAATTCCGACCTTGCCTATTCAGAATATGAACCAAAACTCTCAAAATATGCCGACAACGCACAGGTCAAGGAATGGGCAAAAGAGCCTATGGGATTTTGCGACGTCTTTGAACTGATTGACCCCAAAAACGCCACTACGCTTGCCCCCAACGAGACATGCTCCATCGAGCAAGCCCTCGTCACAGCCGAACGAGCCACCATGGCACACCGCACGGGCTGGTATATGGTAGCATATATCGATGAATTCGGCAACTTCTTGTCGTCTTGGGGCGTGCGCAACCTGTACACGATACATTCCTCGTTCGGCAGCTGTGACCAGATCTGGGCAGGCCGCATAAGAAACGGCATGTATGACAAGCTGCCGTCTACGGAACCGTTCACCGGTTCGCGCTGTTATATCGACGCAGGAGTGATGCACCCGATACGCGCCAAGATGGGCAGGGACTATCACAAGAAAGTCAAGGAATAAACACCCTCGGATAATTGCACAGATGATGCGTAAGTGTGCGGCACACTTACGCATCATCTGTGTAATTATCAGGTTTTTAAGTATAAAAATTGCTAAAGCGGCAACACCCTGCGCAATTAATCTCTATATTTGCCCGAAGATTTTAAAACAGAAAAAGATTATGGGACATATTGAAGAAGTCGCCGCCCGTCTGAAAGGACTGCGCGAGGCCCTCGGGCTGAGTGTTGCCGACGTGTGCGCCGCATGTGGCATCGAAGAAGAAAAATACACCGCCTACGAGCATGGCACCACAGGCATTCCCGTAAGCACGGCAAAACGCATAGCCGAAGCCTACGGCGTAGAAATCATGGCACTGCTCTTCGGCGAGGAGCCGAAGATGAACAGCTACTACATCACGCGCAAAGGCTGCGGAGAGACAGTGGAACGCCGCGACTGGTATAAATACCAATCGCTTGCCGCCGGATTTTCCAACCGCAAGATGGAGCCATTTCTGGTCACCGTGCAGCCCAACCCCACCGCAGAGGTGCATCTGAGCAGCCACGACGGACAAGAATTCAACTACGTCGAGCAAGGCGTCATGGAACTGCACATCGACGGCAAAATAATGACACTCAACGCCGGCGACACCATCATGTTTGACGCCCGCCGCCCGCACGGCATGCGCTCCGTCGGCGACAAGGAATTGAAATTTGTCGCAGTGATCATCTGATTCTACAATTTATATTTTCGAAAAAAAGGTAAAAGACAATATGTTAGAGAAATTTCTTAACAAAACGAAGTTCGACTCCTACGAGGATTTCATGCAGAACTTCAAGGTCAACGTGCCAGAGAATTTCAACTTCGGCTACGACGTAGTCGACGAATGGGCACGCACCAATCCCGACAAGCCCGCCCTGCTCTGGACCAACGAGCAAGGCGAGAAGATACAGTTCACGTTTGCCGACATCAAGCGCGAGAGCGACAAGGCGGCATCGTTTTTCACATCGCTCGGCATTGGCCGTGGCGACATGGTGATGCTCATACTGAAGCGCCGCTACCAATTCTGGTTCTCCATCATCGCGCTCCACAAAATCGGAGCCACCACCATTCCCGCCACCCATCTGCTGACGGCAAAAGACATCGTTTACCGCTGCCAGTCGGCCGACATCAAAGCCATCGTTGCCGTAGGCGACGACATCGTGCTTAAACACATCGACGACGCCCTTCCGAAATGCCCATCGCTGAAGTACCGCATCTCCACCGGTCCGCACATTCCCGAAGGCTGGCTCGACTTCAACAAAGGCTGCGCCGAGGCGGCTCCGTTCGTGCGTCCGGCAGAAGCCAACAGCAACGACGACATCTCGCTGATGTACTTTACCTCAGGCACCACCGGCGAGCCCAAGATGGTTGCCCACAGCTTCACCTACCCACTCGGGCACATCATCACCGGCTCCTATTGGCACAACCTTCATGAAGACAGCCTCCACCTGACACTCGCCGACACCGGTTGGGGCAAGGCCGTATGGGGCAAACTCTACGGGCAGTGGATTGCCGGCGCAAACGTGTTTGTCTACGACTTTGAGAAATTCAAGCCCGTCGACGTGCTCCAAATGATCCACGACCACCACATCACATCGTTTTGCGCGCCCCCGACAGTGTTCCGCTTCCTTATCCGCGAGGACTTGTCGAAATTTGACATCTCATCGTTGAAATACTGCACCATCGCCGGCGAGGCACTCAACCCGAGCGTCTACAACGAATGGCTGCGTCTGACAGGCATCAAACTGATGGAAGGCTTCGGTCAGACCGAAACCACACTCACCATAGCCACCTACCCGTGGCTTGAGCCGAAACCCGGCTCCATGGGCAA
>ULTQ01059445.1_pt1 | contig 14901 bp, 11 predicted proteins | sample 1957731 | NCBI WGS metagenome assembly ULTQ01 (sample SAMEA4835738, study PRJEB28245) | human gut metagenome | biome: gut microbiome; material: fecal sample | place: Denmark | collected 2008 | reverse complement strand
ATAGCTCACGGTGTCGGTACCGTTGACAAACGTAGCCCACAGTTCAATAAGGTGTGCTCCCGACTCCGTGAACGTGAACGACGTGTTTTCCTCGTAACGCACGAGATAAGGGTTGTCGCGAAGTCCTTGCTTATAAAAGCGCCATTCATAGTGAGCTGACCATCCCTCGGTATTGCTTGCCCCACTTGTGAAGTTCACCGTGAGCGGAGCCGACTCGGTGATGCTCGTACTCTCATTCTGCTCACTGCCCTCGCTGTCGGTATACGACATAGTGGGGTTGATTGTGGGCATAGCGCTTTGACCAAAGACCTGCTCTGCGCCCAAAAGCATGCTGATGATCAAAAAATATGATATTTTAGCCTGCATTATCTGAAATGTTTACTTCAAAGTTGATCATTCCTATCGTAGAAATGCAAAGTTACACAACTTTTTTCAAGGAAGGCGCTTGTATGTCATAAATTTTGTGTAAGTTTGCACAATAAATAGCATTCATGTAATAATTATCATCAGAAATGAAGATATCTGTTCGTTTCGTACTTCTTTTATTAGCCGCTCTGTTTTGCGTTCCGAGCTTCGGTCAGTCTCAGCCATGGCATAACAGATACAAGGTGAAGAAGAAGGACACACTTTATGGCATTGCCAAGCAATACAACATATCTGTAGACGCTCTCATCGAAGCCAATCCCGAGATGAAAATCCCCGGCTACGAACTGAAGAAAGGCAGCTATGTGCTTGTCCCCCGTTCAGCTACACAGCTATCTGCTGCCTCCGACGGATCCACACGCACCACGCTTTCGACAGTCAATCCGCCTTTTGCCGGCAAAACCGTGCACGTGGGGATTATGCTTCCGCTTCACAATGTAGATGGAGACGGCCGCCGTATGACGGAATTCTACCGTGGCATGCTGATGGCGTGCGACAATCTGCGGGCAGAAGGACTGAACATCGATATCCATGCGTGGAATGTAAACATCGATGCTGATATCACACAGTTCATGAAGCAAGCTGATGTCGCCCACTGTAACATCATTTTCGGGCCACTCTACAGCAAGCAAGTGCATGCCTTGGCAGAGTTCTGCAAAGCTCGCGACATCATGATGGTCATTCCGTTCTCTATCACAGGTGATGATGTGTCGCTCTACAAACAGATTTTTCAAGTTTATCAAACTAATGACCGACTGACTAACAGTAGTATAGAATCATTTCTTAAACTTTTTAGTGAAGCTCATCCAGTGTTCATCGATTGTAACGACAAGACCTCTAATAAAGGTAGCTTCACTTTCGGTCTGCGCACCCGTCTTGAAAGCCGCAACATTGGTTACGGCATCACTAACGTAAACAGTTCGGATGATGTCTTCGCCAAGCAGTTCAGCGCCTCTAAGCCAAATGTAGTAATTCTCAACACAGCCCGTTCGCCGGAACTTACGCAGGTGCTCAACAAACTCGCTGCGCTGAAAGCCAAGAGACCGGGGCTGCAAATTAAGCTCTTCGGCTACACCGAATGGATGATGTATCTCGGCATTGACGAGGCTAAGTTCCACGAGTTTGATACATACATTCCTTCCACATTCTATTATAACCCTTCTGATCCACGCACTCAATCGCTCACCGATAACTATCGTCGCTGGTTCAAGACCGACATGTTAGCCGCCCTTCCGCGTTTTGCGCTGACGGGCTACGACTATGCTCAGTTCTTCTTCCGTGGCTTTGCACGTTACGGTAAGTCATTCCGTGGTACAAAGTCGCAGAGCACCTGGCGCGCCATCCAGGCTCCCCTTCAGTTTAAGCAAGTGGGATCAGCCGGTATGCAGAATGATTTCTTCCAGCTCATCCACTTCCTGCCCAATGGCAATGTAGAAGCTATTTCATACTGATCAATATGAGAATTTCATATAAACTCTTATTTCTATTCCTCAGCTTCCCTCTCTTCGTTCACGCGCAGATCGGAGAGCACCGCAACACTCTTTCTCTCGGAGGAAATGCCGGCTACAACCTCACGACGATCCGGTTCACGCCGAAGGTCGTCCAGAGCATGAAAGGCGGCATGAGCTTCGGTTTCACGGCGCGCTATACAGTAGAGAAATATTTCTCTACCATTGCCTCCGTGCAGGCTGAGGTCAACTACAGCCAGATGGGGTGGAAAGAAGACATCCGCGATCCGAATGATCAGCCAGTGATCAACACCACGACGGGGGTTGCAGAGAAATACGAACGCACGATCAATTATTTTCAGATTCCTTTCTTCGCTCACCTTGCCTGGGGTCGTGAGAACCGTGGCGTTAACTTCTTTGTAAACGCCGGTCCACAGTTAGGTATCTACCTCAATGAGAGCACGAAATCAAACTTCGACTGGGACAAGCGCAATATGTCCGATCGTGCTAACAGCATCGTCGCACAAGACACGATGAACGTGGAAAACAAGATCGATTACGGCATCGCAGCGGGATTGGGTATGGAGCTGGCCACGAAGAAGTTAGGTCGCTTCACGGTTGAGGCACGCTACTATTATGGCCTCGGCAACATCTATGGCGACTCTAAGCGCGACTACTTCGGATCGAGCAACTTCGGAGCTATCATGATCAAGGTCGGTTGGCTGTGGGACGTAATGAAGTGATTAATGTTGAGTGTTTAGTGTTTAGTGTTGAGTGTTTAATGAAGAGTGAGGAGTGAGGAATACTGAATAATGAAGAATTAAGAGGTAGGAATCAAGATGTTGATAACTTATTAAATAAAACTATAAACTAAAGAATATGTTTGAAAACCAACCGAAAGGTCTTTACGCGCTTGCCCTCGCCAATACGGGTGAGCGTTTCGGCTACTACACGATGTTAGCCATCTTTGTATTGTTTCTCCAAGCTAACTTTGGATGGGGCGAAGGACTTGCTGGAACAGTGTATTCCACATTCCTTATGCTCGTCTATTTCTTGCCTATCGTCGGCGGTGCTGTAGCCGATAAGATAGGCTTCAGCAAGTGTGTCACCTTCGGCATCCTCGTGATGTTCATCGGTTACCTGCTTCTCGCCGTACCAGCCGGTGCGGGGGTTACTGCCATCGTTATCATGGCGCTCGCTCTGCTGCTCATTAGTGTCGGCACATCGCTTTTCAAAGGTAATCTTCAGGTCATGGTGGGAAACCTTTACGATGAGCCCAAATATGCAAGCCAGCGCGATTCGGGATTCTCAATCTTCTATATGGCCATTAACATCGGTGCACTTTTCGCTCCCACCGCTGCTACGAAGCTCCATGCTTGGGCTATGAACTCCTTAGGTGCATCCGAGGCAGCTGCTTATCATTATGCTTTCGGCGTGGCTTGCCTCTCACTCGTTTTCTCCATTGCTATTTATTACGGATTCCGCTGGACTTTCTCGCAGGTGATCAAAGCCAAGAAGGTAACAACTAAGAAGGATGCCGCTCAAGCTGTAGAGACACATGTCGAGACTCCGGAAGAAAAAGCTGACACTCACAGCCGCCTCGTAGCGCTCTTCCTCGTCTTCGCCGTAGTCATCTTCTTCTGGATGGCATTCCATCAGAATGGTCTCACACTTACTTACTTCGCACGCGACTTCACGCAAACGACGGCTCACGGCCTTGTGGGTATGCTCTTCGACGTGACCAATCTCTTAGGTGTCATTGTGCTCGTCTATGCACTCTTCGCCATTTTCCAGAGCAAGACTACAAAAGCTAAGACTATTGCGGGACTTGTCATATTGGCCTGCGCCGCGTTCCTTGGTTACAAATACAGCCTTGCTGCCGACGCTACAGTCAATGTCGACGTACCTCTCTTCCAGCAGTTTAACCCTTGTTTCGTCGTGATGCTCACTCCCGTTAGCATGGCTCTCTTCGGCTGGCTTGCCTCAAAGCATAAAGAGCCGTCAGCACCACGTAAGATCGGTTTCGGTATGCTTGTGGCCGGCATCGGCTATGTCATCATGATCGTTGCTTCTATCGGCCTGAGCTATCATGCGAGCGGTTATCCGGCAGACGACCCCCAGCGCGTGAGTCCCCTGTGGCTCGTCTGCACCTATCTCGTGCTGACCTTTGCTGAACTGCTTCTCTCACCGATGGGTATCAGCTTCGTCAGTAAGGTTGCCCCACAGAAATATCAAGGTGTGATGATGGGTTGCTGGTTTGGTGCTACGGCCATTGGCAACTTCCTCGTTCAGATCCCTGCTTACCTGTGGAACAACATTCCGCTTGCAGCCGTATGGGGTGTGCTTGTCGCCCTCTGTCTGGCCAGCTTCGTCTTTATCTTCTCCGTGATGAAGAAGTTGGAAAAGGTGGCTTGATGAAAACGCTGACTTTTCTTCTCATGCTGCTTTTTCCCACGCTTTCAGCAAACGCACAGCGTCGGTTCGAAGACTCCGTGCGGCTTGCTGACGGTGTGCGTCATTTTATCATGTATTTGCCGGAAGGGCTGAAAAAAGACGCACCACTGCTCTTTGTCACTCATGGCTATGGGAGCAAGTGGAAATGGCCCAAGTCGTTGGATCATGCTGCCGACAAACATGGTTTCGCCATCTGCGCACCACGTGGCTACAAGGCTCCGAAAGGCAAGGTGGGCTGGAATGTCGGCTATCCTAAACAAGCCGGCTGGAAACAGGACGATGTGAGATCGCTCTGCGCGCTTGCGCGAATCGTCCAAAAACGCTATCGTCTGAGCCGTAAGAACACCTTCTTCACAGGTATGTCGAATGGCGGAGACATTAGTTATCTGATGGCGTATTCCAACCAAAAGACCTTTCGCGCCTTTTTCTCTGTGGCGGGGCTCACGCTCTCCTGGATTCCTGAGAGACTAAAGTTGAAACGTCCTGTACCCTTTGCGGAGATTCACGGCACCGCCGACCACACATCAGAGTGGGACGGCGATCCAACAAACAAAGGCGGGTGGGGGGCTTACCTCGGTGTGGAGGATGCCGTCAGCCGCATCATCCAAGTGGATGGCTGCTCTTTTGCCGATTCTACGGAACTCCATAGTATAGTAGGAACGAAAGGGCATAAGATCATGAAGTACCGTTATACCGGCGGACGCCATGGAACAGAAGTATGGCTCTACAAAGTATTAGGCGCTCCCCATTGCTGGCACGACAAAGATGTGGATCTCGGAGAAGAAGAATGGAAATTCTTCAGCAAATATATCAGATAAGATAAGAGCTGAACTGGGATGCTGACTCATGGTCTGCATCCCAGTTTTATGTGTAATGTATAAAAATGCTTCTTATTTCTATCTGGATAATAATTCTATCTAACCTATATCTGCTCATGCCTGGCCATTTTTTTCTAAGAAAGCGTCAAGTTTTTTCTTTGCAACCCCCGCTGAGAATCAATTCTTTTTAAACAAGTGATGCCTCGCCCGAAAAGAACGCCAAAATGAGCTAAGTTTGCAATCTGTTGTAAATCAGAATATTATCTATTTGTTGCTTTGAAGTTGCTTTTCTAATCCTTTTAATCTTCGCCCCTTCCTATAGGAATGGCACCTTCATTCACAAGGATGAAGCCTGCCTTTCACAAGGATGGAACCGGCATTGAACTTGAAGGAAGGCGGCATGCCTATAAGAAGGTACATTCGTTTTCTCTTTTTCGCATCCGGCCGACCTGTTTTTCGCCCTTCCCCCCCCAGTTTGCGCTCTCTTTCGCAAACTTTCATTGTCCTTACTTTTTACTTTTTGTAAATCAAATTCCAAATAGTTGGGAGTGAAGAATCGGGTATCGGCGTGAAGGCGCTTTTATACTTTTCATTCGTACCATCCTTTGATCTCCAAATAATGTTGGGCAAAGGTAGCCGCCTGTTCGGGCGTAGCTTTCTTCACGAAACGTGCCGGAACACCAGCCCATATCTCGTAGGGACCGACTTTCGTTCCATGGAGCACAACGGCTCCCGCCGCCACGATTGCTCCTTCACCAATCTCTGCTCCGTCGAGTACCACTGCGTTCATGCCTATGAGCGCATTCTTGCGCACCGTGCAGGCATGAACCACAGCTCCATGTCCTAAAGACACACCGTCCTCCAAGGTCACAGGATAGCCGGCGGTCTGATGGACACACGCACAGTCCTGAATGTTCACACCATTGCCGATACGGATCGTGTCGACATCAGCACGCAGTACGGCTCCAAACCAGACAGAACAATTGTCGCCCATTGTGATATCGCCTGCAAGTGTTGCGTTTTCCGAAAAATAACAGTCTTTACCCCATGTCGGCTTTTTGCCTCTCACTTCAACAATCAGTGCCATAATGATCTTTTTTATGGTAAAGTTACGCATCTTTAATTAAAAAAACAAGGTTAGCAGGGATAAGAAAAACTTTTTATGCAGCCTTGTAGAATTTTAAGATTCTTACATGAGGGAACTAATATATTTATTGTGTATCTTTGCAACAATAATCATTGCGTACCTTCGCCAATAACCGTCGGTACGAAATAGAATGCGGATTTTTATAAAGATATGGAAAAGAAACACTGTTACTGGGGTAAAACCCTTCTCTCGTTCCTCGTCGTCCTTTTTACGATGCCTTTAGGCCATGCGATGATGATGCTCATGAACCGTCTGATGTCTCCTGAGGCCGTCCACTATGCAGGTTTCTTGATGGGGCTTGCCGGTTTCATCATTGTCATTATGGGTGTCTTTGTCAAGGGCGACACCAGGCAGACACTCTTTGGTCTCTTCGGTGGTTTGCTTTTTTGGACGGGATGGGTAGAGTTTCTTTTTCAGTATTATGCCAACCGCTACGGCACTCAGCCGGAGATACAGAACGGGGTAGTGGTCACACGTCCCGAATACCTCATCCTGCCCGCTACCTTCGGACTGTGGATGATGGTGATGACGCTTTATATCTTCTGTACACGCACAGGTTGCAACTTCATCAACTGGTGGCAGAAGTTGCTGTTTGGAAAACGCAAAACGGAGATTGCCGCCCGTCCAATGACGCGTCACGTATCCATCGTAACGTTCATGGAACTGAACATGATCCTTTGGACGAGCTATCTCTTGCTCATGTTCTGCTATGATCCCCGCTTCATCGGCGACCATAGTCCGGTAACTTTCCTCATTGGTTTTGGTTGCTTCGTAGGCTCCTTGTTCATGTTCAGGCGTGAATTGCGCCTCGCCTCATGGGGGGCCAATATCCGCATGGCTATCGCCACGGTCATCGTGTTCTGGACACCTGTGGAGATTCTCGGACGTGTCAACTTCTTTACGGAGATCTGGATTTACCCTGAGCGCTACAAAGGTCCTATGATCACGGTCTTCATTGCTTTCCTTATTCTGCTCGCAGGGCTTCTATGGGCAGCCAAGAGGAAAAAGCGCGAGCCAATCAGCGCTCATAATGAATAAGATAAGTTAGTATACAGCCGATAAATTTACAACAGAGTTCTTTAGAAACGATCCCCAAGATGAAACAAAGTTTCTCGCTGAAACGAAAGAGGAAACTTAACCATCAATATTCAATGCATGAGTCGTATGGCAGACTCAAAAACAATCGTTTTCTTCGACTTCTCGCATAAAACGTTTAACTTTACACAATAGTGGAATAACAAAAAATTATTATGGAAAAAGAGAACAGACTGCAAGTGAAGGCTCAGGCAGCAATGCTGCTCTTCTTATTTTTCTTAGTCTCCGTTGCCTCCCGAGGAGCCGGAAACACTTCTTTTACTTTCCTCAAAGGCGAAAATGCGATAAGCTATGTCGTTGACTGGAAAGGCTTAACCGTTGCCGGTTTTTCTCCCAAAGAGTGGGTGAATGTGAGGCAAACAGAACTACCGGAATATAACGCGCAATATGAGTTGGAGAACGAGCTGAAGACGCGAATCAACGATTTCATCTCGACTGCCAACAAGCAGTTGTCTAACGTCGGCTTGTTTCTAACGAGTGGGAAAGGACGAAAATATACTTTGTATATCAGCCCGAAGAATATAGGTCGCAGAGGTGAGAATAATATTGAGTGCGCAATCAAAGAGACGGCTACAGGCAAGGTGATGGCTGAGTTTGTAGTGAATGGAAAAGGCGGAATGTTAGGCTCGATGGCCAATCTGTGGGGCAATGGAATGAAGAGCGCCGGTAAGAAATTTGGCAAGACGGTCTGCAAGGGATTAGGCTACGACCCCACGGTGCTCGATCGAATTGACAAAGTTTTATCCAAAACAGGAATAGAATAAACAAGATTATTCGAACATTTGTTCATCAAGATCAATATATGGCCGAGCACATGACTGCCCGCGATGCTCAGCATTTGGCTGAGTTCATCGCAGGGGGTCGGCCGTTGACAAAACTGCTCATCTTCACATTCTCGGGCGCGACAACGATGTTATAAATATCGGAGGATACAAAGTCATACCCGAAGAAATAGAGATGTAGTGTCAGCTCGTCCGGAGATATCCGATTACATCTGTTTGCCTACACACGCATCTTTATAAAGTCCCGCGCATTTTCGAACAGGCCGATGCCATACGCCCCACCTATAACGGGAAGTTGGATCGAAAATATTATTCAAGGTTATAGTTTTTGCCTGATTAATCATTTTTATACAATAGTTTGTATCTCACGCAAATAGAATGCGTTACCTTTGCAGCGCAAAATAGCTCTAAGAAGATTGTAGTCAAAGGATAATATGAGCAAGCAAGTTTTCCAGACCGACTCACGCCGCCGGTGGATGAGATTCAAGTGGACAATGCGGTTTTTCGCAACCCTCATTGCCTTGCTTCTGATTGTGTTCGTAATCATGTTTTTTATGGAAGGGAGCCCAGGCATGCCCTTCCGTCACGATTATCGTGGAGTGATGTCAGCCTCAAAACCCTTGATGCGTGACACGAAGCTGTCGAAGACATACCGCTCTCTGCGCGATAATATCCTCGAACAGCACATGCACAACACCTACCAGGAACAGTATGACAAGCGCCATCGTTTCGTAGGTCACGGCTTAGGACTGACACAGAAATATATCAACGAATGGTCGGATCCGCGCATGGGTGTGCGCGCCGCCTGGTATGTCAACTGGGACCGGCATTCCAGGCGGTCGCTCCAACAGAACATGAAGCACCTCAACATGGTTATTCCTGAGTGGCTCTTCATCAACCCGAAGACCTGCAAACTCGAGACGCGAATAGATAAGAAAGCATTGGCCCTCATGCGTCGTTCGGGAGTACCAATCCTCCCCATGCTTACAAATAACTATGAAGACGCATTCCACCCAGAAGGCATAGGACGTATCATGAGCGATGCCACGTTGCGTAAGCAGTTTGTCAACAGTCTGCTCACCTTCTGTCATGACAATCACTTCCAAGGCATCAACCTCGACCTTGAGGAACTGTCTATCAGCGACAATGCCTTGTTGACCAACTTTGTAAAGGAACTTTCCCTGCTCTTCCACGACAATGATATGTATGTCACTCAGGATGTGGCACCGTTTAATGAAGACTATGACATGCAGCCGCTTGCCCGCTACAACGATTATCTCTTCCTCATGGCTTACGATGAGCACAACAGTGACAGCAAGCCCGGTGACATCAGTGCCCAGCGCTGGGTGGAACGGGCTACCGACTGGGCTGCAAAGAATATCCCCAACGACAAGCTCGTTCTCGGATTGGCTGCCTACGGGTACGACTGGGCGGAAGGTGAGCAAGGCACTACCGTGTCCTTCGATCAGACCATAGCATCAGCGCTTGATGCCGGTGCACAGATACAGTTTAATGATGATTCCTATGGATTGTCTTATTCCTACTATGATGATGACAATCAATATCATCAAGTCTGTTTCAACGATGCCGCCACGCTGTTCAACATCATGCGCTTCGGCGTGACCTATCATTTAGCTGGTTTTGGCGTATGGCGCCTCGGCACCGAAGACCATCGTCTGTGGAACTTCTTCGGCAAAGACTTAGCTTGGGAGAAGGTGAAGAAATGGAACATGAACAAGGTGATGAAGCTCACGGGGTACGACGATGTCAACTTTGTGGGATCAGGTGAGGTCATGGATGTTGAGTCGGAACCCAAGCAGGGTAAGATCCGGCTTGCGATAGACCCCAACGACATGCTCATTTCCGAAGAGAAATATCTGAGTTTGCCCTCCACCTACACCGTCACCAAACTTGGGCACTGTGGACCCAAGGATCTGTTGCTCACCTTTGATGACGGACCCGACTACCGTTGGACTCCCCATGTATTGAAAACCCTGAAGAAGTATCATGCGCCCGCTGCCTTCTTCATGGTTGGGCTACAGATGGAAAAGAACCTTCCACTCGTAAAGAAGGTCTATCAGGAGGGCTTCACCATCGGTAATCACACGTTCACGCACCACAACATGATAGAGAACTCAGAGAACCGTTCCTATGCGGAGCTGAAACTCACACGCATGCTCATAGAGAGCGTGACGGGGCAGAGCACCATCCTCTTTCGTGCTCCTTACAATGCCGATGCCGACCCGACACAGCATGAGGAGATTGAGCCTATGATTCTCGCCAGCCGACGCAACTATCTCTTCGTAGGTGAGGAGGTTGATCCTAACGACTGGCAGCCGGGTATCTCTGCTGACGAGATTTATCGTCGGGTCATCGAGGGGGTTCATCGTGGCGACGGACATATCATCCTGCTCCACGATGCAGGCGGCATCACGCGTAAGCCAACCTTAGCTGCCTTGCCGCGTATTATCAGCACGCTGCAGCATGAAGGGTATCATTTCATCTCGTTAGAACAGTACTTAGGCATGAACCGGGCACAGTTGATGCCGCCAGTGCCTAAGGGGAAGACTTATTATGCCATGCAGCTCAACCTCACCTTAGCTGAGCTCATCTACCATATCACTGATTTTCTGACGGCTCTGTTCGTTGTCTTCATTGTGCTTGGTTTTATGCGTCTCGCCTTCATGTATTACCTCATGATCATGGAGAAGCGCAAAGAGCGTCAACGTCATTATCCTGCACTGACGAAAGACAATGCACCCAAAGTCTCTATCATTGTACCGGCTTACAACGAGGAGGTGAATGCCGCACGTACTGTAGAAACACTCTTGAAAGAAGATTATCCCAACTTTGATATCTTCTTTGTCGACGATGGAAGTAAAGACCACACGCTGGAGCGTGTCCATCAGGCGTTCGACAGCAATCCAAAAGTTCATATCTTAGGCAAGCCCAATGGTGGCAAAGCCTCAGCCCTGAACTATGGCATATCACATACCGACTCGGAGTTTGTTGTCTGCATCGATGCGGACACACAGCTCAAGCCTGATGCCGTGAGCAAGCTCATGCAGCATTTCCTCATCGACAAGGAGCATCGCATCGGTGCTGTGGCAGGTAATGTGAAGGTCGGTAACGAGTGTAACATGCTCACGCACTGGCAGGCTATCGAGTATACGACCAGTCAGAACTTCGACCGAATGGCTTACTCGTACATCAATGCCATCACCGTGGTACCGGGAGCCATTGGTGCCTTCCGCAAGGAGGCTATCGTGAAAGCAGGTGGTCTCGCCACGGATACACTCGCGGAGGACTGCGACCTGACGATGCGTATCATCGAGCGTGGTTATGTCATTGAGAATGAGAATTTTGCCGTGGCTATGACAGAGGCCCCTGAGAAAGTATCGCAGTTTGTCAAGCAACGCGTGCGCTGGTGCTTCGGCGTGATGCAAACTTTCTGGAAACATCGTTCGTCTCTCTTTAACGCGAAGAAGAAAGGATTCGGCTTGTGGGCTTTGCCAAACATGCTGGTCTTCCAGTATATCATCCCTACCTTCTCTCCATTGGCCGATGTCATGATGTTTATTGGCCTCTTCTCAGGCAATGTCATGCAGATTCTCACCTACTACCTGCTCTTCTTGGCTGTAGATGCCAGCGTGAGTATCATGGCCTACCTCTTCGAGCATGAGAAGCTAAGGGTGTTGTTATGGATTATTCCGCAGCGCTTCTTCTACCGCTGGATTATGTACTACGTCCTCTTCAAGAGCTATCTCAAGGCTATTAAGGGCGAGCTACAACAGTGGGGCGTACTGAAACGTACGGGAGATGTGGCATTACAGTAAACACATTAACAAATATGCGATTATACATTTTTGATTTCGACGGCACACTTGGCGACAGTCGCGCCTTGATTGTCAAGACGATGATGGACACCTTTGACGAGATGGGTATCCAGCGCCCAAGTACGGAGGCGTGCATAGACACGATCGGATTACCCCTTGAACAATGCTTTGCCGTCTCCGCCCATCTTGATGAGCGGCAGAGCGACGCTTGCGCAGCGCTTTATCGCCAGATCTTCAAGATCAACAACGTGCCAGGAGCCGTCAAGCCTTTCCCCGGCGTTGTAGAGACCTTGAAACGCCTCCACGACGAAGGGCACACGCTCGCCATCGCCAGCAGTCGCCGCCATGAATCGCTCGATGGATTAGTAGCAGACTTTGGCATCTCCCGTCTCTTCTCCGCTATTGTCGGAGCCGACGATGTGGAGAACGCCAAGCCCGATCCCGAGCCTGTGAACCTTATTCTCTCCCGGCTTCATGTCGAGCCTCAGCAAGCCCTTGTCATCGGCGATGCCCCTTACGACATTCTGATGGGGCGTAACGCCGGTACCAGGACATGCGCCGTGACCTATGGCAATGGCAGCCGGGAGGAGTTGTCTGCCGCACACCCTGACACCATGATCAGTCATTTTGCAGACGTGCTGAATGTTCAGTAGCGCCAATAGGTTTTCGTCTACCATAAAAATAGCGCCAAGGGCTGAATGATTTTACATCATCTGGTCCTTGGCGCTATTGTCGTCTGACAATCGTTCAAGCTATTTACAGGTCATCGACAATTGTACTACTTTTTGCATAAGCCGTGCTCTTGGCTTCGAAGAAATCGGTCTTGACCATGTTTGCATTGGAGTAGAACCCTACCCACTGCATGTTGTCCGGTTCCTTGCGATTATCCTCAAAGAGATAGCCAAAGCCGAGACTGTGCCAACGCAGGTTGCCTAAATAGCGTATATAGTCAGACACCATCTTTGACGACAGTCCTTGGACGTTGTCTCCGATGACATACTGGCCCCAGGCTATCTCCTGTCTGACGCCTTCGAGCATCATCTGCTTATAAAGCTCCACCTGATCGGGGGTAAACATCTCCGGTTCTTCTTTTTCGAGTTCCCGGATGATGTTTCGGAAGAGCCAGAGGTGTGTGTTCTCGTCACGGTTGATATATCTGATCTCCTGCGCTGAGCCCGGCATCTTACCATTACGACTGAGATTGTAGAAGAACATGAACCCGCTGTAGAAATAGATGCCTTCAAGGATGAAGTTGGCGATGAGCGCCTTCATGAACGATCGTTTATTGGGATTGTCATGAAACTCATTGTAGCAGTCGCCGATGAACGTGTTGCGTCGCAACAGATGCTCATCGGTCTTCCACTGATAGAGGATAGCGTTACGCTCCTCGGGACTGCAGATGGAGTCGAGCATATAACTGTAGCTCTGACTATGCACGCACTCCTGAAAGTCCTGAATATGCAGACAGAGGTTCACCTCGTTGGCCGTGATATATTCGCTCACACAAGGCAGATTATTGCTCTGCAGGGAATCGAGGAAGACCAGGAAACTGAGTATCTTGTCGTACGCTTTCCGCTCAGCCGGCTCAAGATGGGGATAGTCTTTGATGTCCTGCGAAAGGTTGATCTCCTCCGGAATCCAGAAGTTGTTCATGGCCTGACGATACCAGTCGCTTGTCCAGGCATATTTGACGTTGTTGAAATCGTTGAGGTTGGTGGAGTTTCCGCCAATCATTCTGCGCAGCCGAAGGTCGGTGTCGCCATTCGGGTTAAAGAGTGCGTTTCGCTTTATTGTGTTATTCATTATAATGTTAAATGTGGAATGTTAAATGTTAAGTGATGAGTGTTGAGTAATGATGAGTGATGCGCTTATGAGGCGCAGCTCTCGCATTCCTCTACCTCCAGCGACTTGCTTCTGACATAGTAGATGGTTTTGACCCCGCTCTTCCATGCCGTGAGATAAAGATTAAGGAGGCGTCGCATCGTAAACTCGGTCGTGATATAGAGGTTGACGCTCTGTGCCTGGTCGATGTGCCGCTGGCGCACTCCAGCAGCCCGCATGCTCCATTCTTGGTCGATAAGATACGCACTCTTATACATCCAGTAAGTAGCATCGTTGAGTTCGGGTGCCACACGCGGCAGCATCGAGCCTTTCTTCTCTTCGAGGAAGAATCGTTTCATGATCGGATCTACCCCCGCCGTGGTGCCTGCGATGATACCCGTGCTGCTTGTCGGAGCAATGGCAAGGAGATACGCATTGCGCATGCCTTGCCGCGCCACTTTCTCGCGAAGCGCGTTCCACGCGTCGGAACAATAATGTCGCCGTTCAAAATATGCGCCCGTCTGCCACTCACTGCCATCAAAGAAGGCGTAGCTGCCTCGCTCTGCGGCTAAATCGGAGCTGGCTTCGATCGCTGCTTGGTTGATCCGCTCAAACACATCATCGGCAAAAGCGAGATGCTTGTCGCTTTCCCATTTGATACGACGCTTGGCCAGGGCATGGTGATAGCCGCTCACACCGAGGCCGATGCTTCGGTATTGCTGGTTCGTGATCTCCGCATAAGGCAACGGATAGAAATTGAGGTCAATGACATTGTCGAGGGCTCGAACAGCCGTTCTGACCACATCCCGGAGATGATCATTGTCTTCCAAGTTGATATGGCCAAGCGAAAGACTCGCCAAGTTGCAAACGACAAAGTCGCCCGGCTTGACCGTTCTCACGACCACCGTCTCCCCATGGACTTGTTTGACCTCTGTCTCAGCCTCAGAAATAGGACTCATGTTCTGGGCAATCTCTGTACATAGGTTGGAACAATAGATGATGCCCTTGTGCTTATTAGGATTCGCCCGGTTCACCGTGTCGCGGTTGAAACAGAACGGCGTTCCCGTCTCCACGGCA
>ULTQ01042140.1_pt1 | contig 14909 bp, 19 predicted proteins | sample 1957731 | NCBI WGS metagenome assembly ULTQ01 (sample SAMEA4835738, study PRJEB28245) | human gut metagenome | biome: gut microbiome; material: fecal sample | place: Denmark | collected 2008 | reverse complement strand
TACTATATACACGCATTTTATTTGCTACCCTTATAATTTATACTACTTGTATATAAAAGTCTAGAATTTGACAAATTTGAGCCTTAAACATAACAAAAAAAAGAAGAGCTTTAACTCTTCTTAATTGTCATTATCGTTGTAGCAACAACACAACCATACCAGGATACCTATCACACCATACATTACGCTTATCGTTATTATTTCTTTCATTCCTTTTTAGTTCTAGTAGTTTATGTCAAATTGGAATACTGTATATACACTGCTCATGAAGAGGTGGAACATTGAATTATTTGTAGTGAAAGCGGTATCACTGAATACTATTTTTGCTGTATCCGGGTTATTGACACTTACTACAAATTGTGCTTGTAAATTTCCTACAACACCGGCCTCACTACCAGGAACATGAGTAAGTTTCATATTCGCACCTACTACTACTATATCACCTTCTGCAGAAGCTTTACCTGCTACACGCATATTCACTAAAAAATCATAGTTATCACCGGTAACTAATTCATCCAATTTATCTAACACTACTTTAATTGCATTTTGAGTAGCTGTGTCAAAAGTCAGTATTGTGTTTGAAGTATCCCAACTACCTTCTAAATGTATATCATAGTGCAGGTGCTTAGAATATTTACCGCCACCTATATTTTGTACTGTTAACACCCAACCATTTGTTGCAATATTAATTGATATATACTTAAGCGTTGCACCGCCATCTACTTCAGTAAAACCAGTGTGTGTGTAAACTAATACACCTTCAGTATGGTTATCGTCATTTTTGTAATAAATCTTGTTATTGAATTTGATAATATTATTGTCGCTTAGCTTTAGCAAGCGCATTTGCTCTTCTGTAAGCGTTCCAGAAGTTGCAGCTGCAGGATCGTTGATTTCAACCGTTTTGATAACACTTAGCTCATTCTCACTTTTGGTAATACTATCAATACTGTATTGTGATGGCGTAATTTGGCTTTGATTATATACAGTTTTGAGTGTAATCGTAATATTGTATTCTGTTGTTTCTTGTAAAGCGATAAATTTCAAGTCATAGTAATAATTGTTAGAAACTGTACGTTTGCTTGCGTTAGCTAAACGTAATTGCATACCGTTTAACTTCAATGTAACAGGTTTAAAATCGGCTAAACTAATGGTATCTACTGTATTTTTCATTATTTCCAAACTTAAGTATCTGTCTAATTCTGTCTTTAAGCTACCCATATTTGTAATGCTTAAAGTTGAGTAGCTAATATAATTCAAGTCAATATATTGTGCTACTTTTAAATTTCCAAACTGGTCAGTTGATAATATATCTTGACCATTTATGGTAACCAAATTAAGTTTTGACATTATATTACCACTTGCGTCTAACAATACGATTGAAGATACATCACTATTTATAGTTTTAGCCCATGTTAGTTTATCGTTATTGTATGTCGATAATGTTAGATAGTTACCTAATCCGCTAATAATACCGATTGCACTCCAGGTCAAGCTTGATGGTGTATCTCCACCAATTATGGCATATAACGTTGAAGTTGTACCATCTGCTGATTTAAGTAAATAGCCATCGTGTCTAATTTCTGGAGTAGGTGTTGGAAGTTGATTGACATCTGTTATGTATGCTTTTAACGTTACTGCAAAGCCAGGATCACCTTGTAGACCTTGTGGACCAGCTACACCTCTTGGACCTTCTATACCTCTTGGACCTTGTGGACCAATTGGTCCTGTTGATCCTTGTGGACCAATATCGCCTTTAGGACCTTGTGGACCAGCTACACCTTGTGGACCTTGTGGACCTTGTGGACCAGTTAAAGTTCCTAAATTAAACCAATAATCAACTTGATGTAATGGATTGCTTGAAGTTTTATCGGCCCTTGTGAGGATCCAAAATTGATATGGTTCTTGCAAGCCAACTGTATATGCATCACCGTAATCCCATCCTGGATTATTCAACATGTATGTAATTACAGCTGGAATATCGCTTGCATTTTCAACATTAGCTACTACTTTTATGCCAAAAGCTTGTATTGTCCTTTTAACATTTTGCAAATCTTCAATGTCATTTTTGCTTTTCAAAACTTGCATTTCAAGATTATATATAACATCGCCATTAGGTAGTTTTACACCTATTGGCTTATCATTAAATATAGCCATTATCTGTTTTCCTCTCTTTCTTCGTTTAAGCCTAAATTTAGGCTATTTTCAACATTTTCATTGTCGCCATTAATAAGTTTAAGGGTATTATCGTTTGAATTGAAATTTAGCCCTTTTTCACTTTCAATCATATGCACCATATAAGGGACATGTCTATTGTTATAATACTCATATGTATTGTTTAATCCTAAAAGACCAAAGCTAATAAATAGCAGTAAATTAACTAAAGCTAACAATAACAAATTCCAATCATTACTACCCACTACTACAATGTATATTATTCCAAAAGTACTAATAAATACGCTTAATACTTTAGTGCATAAATCTTTGATTGTTGATGTAATCCAATAGAATTTAATGCTATGATATTTTTTATCTTTAGTATTACTAGAGTAGTATTCATCGATTATCTTTTTGTTTTCGGGTAAGTTTTTTGCAAAAATCTCGCCTTGTACTTTCAAAAAACAAAGTATTACAAAGCCAACTAAAGCGTTCACTATTGCAAATACTAAAGTTTGCGTATTGTTTTCAACTTTAAAGCCGTTTATAAGAACCAGGACTACAAATATGTATGCAATACTGGATATACTTGCTCCAATTATACCAATGTATTTTAATAAATTCAAGAGCTTATTCATGCGCTACACCTTGTCAATCTCTCGATTAATGATATATCGATTTTTAACACTTTTATATAGTGGCGTGATAATAAACTCATCAATAATGGTACAAATCGCTATAGCAATAAGATATGGCATTACGTCTTCTAATACAGCATATGCTCCTAATAATAATACCCACATTGTTGATCGCACTGAATACTTACTGATTATATTAATGAGTGTCAGAAGCAAAGCAACTGTACAACATATACTTAATGTTACTTTGCCTCTTTCATTATCAGAATAACTAAAGCCAGTGATTAATGCGACTAAAAGTGGAGCATAGCATAATAGTATTGATATAATGCCTAATATTATTTTAGATCGTCTTAATCGTATTGTTTTATTCCTCATTTTCATCCCTCTTTATTTTTGTTACAACTTCTGTAAGTTCTCTACACGTCTTTTTAAGTTGCGCATTTTCATTTAGCACAATTTGTACTTGATTTTTTAACTGGTTAACATCGCCAGCTGTAGAATTTTTAAATTGCTTAAATTGTTTGATAACACCTACACACGATACTACAACTCCCATGCACGATACTACAGCAGGCATTACACTTTGTACAATTTCGATTATGTTTTCAGGGTTCATTTTATTCGTCCTCCTCTCCCTCATCAAGATAGATTGCATTACTATCTAGTATAAACTTACTAAATAGTGGTTTAAACTGGTCAATAAAAGCTGATGTTACATCTTCTGCAAGCATATCCCACACAACTTGATAAGCTTCTGCTTTTGAACGCTTGTAATTCGTTGTATTTTGCTCCGAGATGCTTGTAAGTTCTTCCAACGAAGAAGTTGATGGAGCAATACCAGGGTTCAATGCACGGTTATAAATTGCTTTGGATCCTTGCAACAACTCGTCGTCAGTCAAGTTTCTAATTTTTGACTGAAGTTCGAGCTTTTTCTCCCACGTTGGCCCAAATTTGAATATGGTTGCAAATAGTTTGGTTGCAAATATCTTGCTTGAGTTAGAAGCAATTTGCCAACTTCCATATTGTGCTTGTAGAAGATAATATAAAGTCGTACAGCTTTCTTGAGTGATTGTTGTTGGAATACCATTGTTTGAATAGTCTTCTAAAAAATCTTCAACAGTCGGATAAATTTGAGTTAACGTAAGTGTATTATTCATCACTAGAGACATCTGTAGTATTACCTCCATTATTTGTATTTTGCATTTCTTCTTCATCGTACAATGTATTAGCTTCTTGTTCTACTTCGATAGCTTCAACCCATATTCCTAAACCCCAAATAGCATTTACCATTTGACAGAACTTTTGTCGCAAAGATAAGCCGTTTTTAGCAATTAAATTATCGTTGTTTGAATTCATTTCTTCTTCGCTCTTTAGTTTTTGAGCTTTTTTCTCAAATATACCACCCGCTGGTAAACCTAGAAAAGATTTACGCAAATTATCAATTGCCTGATAATATAACAAATATTCTTCAGCCTTTTGAGCGGTGTGTTGCGATGTCAACTCTTGGAATTCTGCAGGAGATTTGATTGGTATGAACGGACGGCCTGTAAGGGCGTAATCAACTATTGCTTGAGATGCAACATCGACTTGATTTGCGTCAGTATCGTCGTTCACCCTCATGCCTTTAATACCAGAGTTCGCTAAAAGCGCTGTACGAGCAAACGGAAGGGCTTCTGCCTGCATTTTTAAAATTGGATCGCTCAGAGAAGACATTGGTTCGACATTTTGGCTAATACCTTGCGTATAATCTCTCAAAATTACGCATGCATTTTCAAAAGTTTCTTTTTCTAACAAATCTTTAGAAAAAATATCGTATTGAGGTATTTTTGTTAAGCCAACAATCCACGCATCTTCTTCGTCTTTGGCTGTACCATTAAACGGTAGTGGTGTAATTCCTCTGTATCGACCATATACATCTATACTTCCCTTTAATGCAAAAGGTAAAAAATAAAATGTTTGGTCTATTGTATTGTAGAAAAATGCGCCTTGGCCTTTATAATATAGTATTCTCTCAATAAGATCGCCATCAATACCTGAAGGTAAGTTGTACCATTCGTATGAAGTGATTTTTTGAACTCTGTTAATGATTTGCAATAGTCTATAAATATTTTTTGACAAATCACTAGGGCGTGAAAATTTTATTGGAAGTTTTGTCTTCGGGTCAAGGCCAGCTTGAAAGAAAGTTTCTAAATTTGGCAAATAAGCATTATTCTTCCCTTGTTTCTTCTCCATCGTTATGCTCTTCCTTTCCATCTTCTAGATAATTTTTCATTAATTCAATATCAGTATCCTTATACGCCATATCATCCTCGAACGCATTATCGTAAACATGATCTTCACCAAACAAACTTTTGATTTGTTCTTTCAAAGCATCACGATTTGCAACAGCTGTTTGATATTTTTCTTTACTAAAGCCAATCAATTCAGTGTTATTATTTTCCATTATTCGTCCTCCTCTTCATTATACAAGTAGATGTATGTTCCTTGATCTAATTCTTGTGATATAGTTTCAGCCATGTGATAGTCATCTAATAAATTGTCCAAGCGTAATGGCAATGCTTCAATATAAGTATCATCAGCATATACATAATCTTGGATGGCGCCAACTCTCATAATAGTCATCCCTTGCCATTTAATTTTATCAATCAATGCATTTTTTTCGTCCTCAGTACAAGTATATTTTTCTAAGAACGGAACGTACTTACTATTAATGTTAAATGCACTACTCTTACTTAGCGATTGAGGTAATGCTTGGATATTTTGTAAGTTATAATTAAACAATTCGCGCTTTGCATTTATTTGGTCTTTTTTCAAAACTTGGTCCCATACAACGTTTGCAGCATTATTAATAATTTGGCTTCCAGCTTTTACTGCTCCTAGCCCTGTGTTTTCCATACCTGTTAAAGTTGATACAGCACCAGGTAATAGATTTGATACTCCTTTAATCAAACTTGCCTTTTTTGAAAGCTCCATCGACTGAATTTCGCGATCAAAAATATTTTGATAATTTTTGTTTTGCATTTGATAATTAGCCCATGCACTTGTAGTTTGTGCTACGCTATAATCACCACCACACAATAATCCTCTTTGGTCATTAAAATCATTACCATACAATCGTTTAAAGTCTGGATTTAGTTTAATGTATGGTGCAAACGGCTTGTAAGTACAATCAACTTCAATATAGTTTAGTCCGCCGTTTTTGGCAAGATTAAACTCAAAAACGCCATTGTAATTTGGACTGCATAGTCGATACATATCAGTTTCATTTTCAATTTTGTAATTTTGTACACTAAGTTGAAGCGGTATATTAAATGTAAATGATGATGTTCGACACCAGAATATATTACCAATTGCTTGCTCTTTATCATCTAGAATATACGTCATATTACGCATATCGTTATTATAATTAAAGCTTCCATCTTCTTGTATACATTCTCTTACTGGACAGTATGGTAATAATTGTAAATCGTATATATTATTAGAGCCTACCGATTTAGCTATCGCTTGCGCTATCGAAGCATAGTTTTTATTCGTTACAAATTCACCAACACCATTATGAAAAATAGCAAGTGCTCCATATGGTATTGCGAACATATCGTATGGACTATCGTCTAGTGATAACCTAGACGCAGAGGCTGGAATAATCGCTTGTATATCAACTCTCTTGACTTCTTCTAGTGTGTAGTAATAGTCCGAATAATCCATTGTTACAATATAGTTTTCAGGTGTATGGTTGTTAACTAACATGTCAAACGGCATTGCAGAGACGGCTATTGTATATGTTGATGCAGGCATTTGTTGTTCAAAAAATTTATAATCATAATCTACATTTATTTTGTAATAGCTGTAAGTAGTTGTAGCTGTACCAATACGCACAGTTTTTCCGTTTAAAAAATTTTTTAACGTTTCAAAATCGGTGGTATTGTATGGATTATAAATAGCTTCTAATGATTGATCCATTTGTTTAACAACGTTACCACTTACTTGGTTCCAAACATCTTTTCCTAATGTTGAATAGCTTAAAAATGGTTTAAAATACGTATTCCCAAAATACTTTATGAGGGTACTTCTACTAACTCCTAATGCTACACCTTCATACCAGGTTGGTGTTAGTGAATTTGGTACTCTCCAAGGGTTGTAGCTAAACAAACCATTCGATGTCCATGATATATTGATTACTGAAGTTTGTGTTGGACTTCCTGCACGCACACTATAAATAGGCGCAGAATTATATCTATTAATCGACTTACGATTGCTTTGTGATTTATTAAAAGGGAATGCTTCTTGAAAAGCTTCTAAAGTATCATACGATAAGTCATAATTTGGTTGTATTTGTTGTTTGATTTTAGTAAATTCTGGAAAACTATCACGTGGTATATATCCAACAATCCATGGTACTTTTGTTTCATCATACAATAGTGTCTCTTCGCTTTTAATTTGATTATACGCTTGTCCTTCAGTGTTAAATATAGCACTATCACCATCGTTAGCGGTGCCCTTTTTAATAAACATTGGAGCATTTATAATTAGATCATAATTTTCAGCTAAAACATCGCGTTTTAACGTCGCACGATATTGGCCTTGTCTAATATAATCAAAGTGAGTAATATACCATCTAGTATAATCATTTAAATCAGTGTCTGATTGTACTATTAAATAGTTTGGTACACTATCCGGATTTGCCCATAAATTTGTATTTACAAGTTGAGTAGTGTCAATACCATCACCAAAATTGAATAATTCAACCCCAGCTTGTGCTCCAATTTGATATTTGGTAAACCAAGAATGACCTCTGTGTGGTATTGTCTTTCGATTAAAATAATTATTATATCTTAAATAATATAAATTATATGCCATTGTTAATCCTTTCTAAAAGTAAAAGGATGGTCTCCCATCCTTCCTCCTTTTAACCTTCATAAATTGTAATAAATGGATAGTTAGCTAGATAATCTAAATTACTAAATCCCCACGTCAAATAATGTGTGTCAGTAAGTGATTTAGGGTTGAAAAAGTCTGTAGCTACTTCAAAAGCACTCATAAATGGTATTGCACGATTATGTATTACTTTACAAATAATATCATCTTTTTGAGTGTAGAACGGTACTTTGATTTCTGTAGTTGATGCTACTTGAACGCCTGTTGGTATAATATCTCCAGCAAATAAGTGTTTAGTACCGCCTTCTGGAAGTGTTACTTCAACTTCATCTAATGCACGAATTGTAGAACCATCCGCAGTTTGTGCTTTTTGACTATCAACTTTACCAGCCACGCCAAAATATCTAGATGGTAATAATACGACTTTGTCTGCAAAATTCAATTTATCTGTGTGAAAAATTGTTGGTAAATCCATATAAGTAATTTCATTAATATATTTACTATTACCAATGATAATAAAATCTGCTTCACTATAACTTCTTAAAAACTCATAATCATTGTATTCTTTACTGTAATCTCCTAAAAGTACAAATAAATCTGCTAAATGATTTGCAATTTTTTGAGCTCTTAAACGATTTTTTGACTCCAAATCAGTAACTGTAGAAAATTCACTTAATTGAACAGTTTGAAGTTGTTTACCTTTGTCTGTTTCGTTCGAGCCAACATAAGAGTTGAATAACGTATTTTCATAAATTCTGCGTGTTTCTCCAATCCATCCTAGCATTGTAGAATTGAAAGATGAGAATGCATATTCAGTTGACCACGCTTTTTTAGATAAATAATTATCAACTGTTAAACAAATTTGACGGTAATTTGATATTGTAATTTTTTGACATTTTGGAGCTGTTGGACGATATAGCTTTAATAAGTTTTCAGCTTCTTTATCGTTTCCCCATTTTGAAGATTTTAATACATCTGTAGCATAATATAGTTTTGTATCGCCATACATAGAGCCGTCAACTTTGAAACGATCAACTAGCTTATGTTTGTGTACAATGTTATCAGCAAATACTTCTTGACTGATAATCATGTTGTAAATAGCAGCGAATATTTCATTGCTATTTAATGTGCCTGTAAAAACAACTGGCATAATTGTTTCCTCCTATTTAATCTTTATTTGGTATAAATGGTCCTGTGTCTTTCGTTAGGCGATTTAACTCATTAGTAAAAAGTGCTGAGTCCCCTTCCGCAAATTCGATACAATGTTCAAAGCATTTTGCTACATTTTCTGCTTTTTCAATATCTTCAGCTGTTGGAGATATTCTTGTACCTTGTGGTAAAAATGGATCTGTACCACCTTCTTGAATAACACCTTTACGTAATTCTAGGACCTTTGAGACATATTCAAGATTAGTCATCGTACCACCGTTTTGAAAAATTTCTTTACGCAAGCCTTGAACATCAATTTTTGAAGTTTTTTGTTGTTGTTCTTCAGCTTCTTTTCGTCCCTCATTTCGAGCGACTGTTTGTATCAATTTTCGATTTTCTTCAAGTATTTTTTGATAATCTTCTTTTGATACACTGTTTTCTTTTAAACGATTAATTTCTTCTAAATAATCTTTTTCATTTGTCTCAACTGGGTTGCTGTTTTTTCCTTCCATAATTTCCTCCTATATTTTTATTACAGCTCACGCTGGAGTTGCCTAAATTTTTTCAATCTTTCTGAAAAGAACTCTCTAACTAGATATATTGTAGCGTTCATATTCCACTCCGTTGTTGGTACCTCTTCGGTCGAACTCCAAATCAACGAATTATATATGATATTAGTTAGTGCCACTAATCATCCAGATTGGATATATAATAACAGAGCCTGTTGTTAGCAGGATGCTATTACCTAATGATTTGTTTGATCGCGTCGGTAAAATAACTTTGCGTTATCAGCGTGTCAAACTTTAATGCACGAGCATTATACATGTCTATTATTGACTGCACTCGCTCTTTTGAAAAATAGCTATTAAGATGCGGTATCATACAAAAGTCACTGGCTAGTGGTAAATGTTCCTTATTGTACCGCTTGATAATTATTCCATCCCAAATAGTAAACCAATCTTTTGGCTCTTTTGAAAATTTGATAATTCCACTAGGGCGTATAACTCTACCCTTGTATAATAATTTCAAATCTTTGGTAAGCGCATTGGTGTAATTACTCATTTCATTACCGCCTAATATATCTGCAATAGAGCCTTTTCTATCTTCCAGGTATTCTTCAGTAGGTTCGATATTGTCTATTACACAACGCTTGCTTTTTAGGTAAAAACGACCAAATTTTTCTGGTAGAAAGTTAAAAGCTTTCAATATTGTGCTAGCTTCTTCTAGGGTATTACCAACTAGAAACACACGCACTTTTTGTTTTGTAGTTCTTACAATGTTCTCACACATCCCTATAAAATTATATAAAATATCAAAGCTTGTTCTTCTTTCTCCTTTTTCAAGTTGGAATTCATCCAGGACTAAATTATACCATCCTTTAAAGTCTTTGTCAAAGAAACCAACACCTTTTAATTTAGCAAATTGTGAAAGTGGTATAACTTCCATAAATTTTTCCCCATGATTAAACACTTCCATGCCCTTTGTCGATAAATCGAGATTGTATTTTCTTGATAAATCAGGATCAATTAATTTACTGGCTTTATTTGCTAGTAGGGCCTTGGTCGATGTTTCTGATATTCTCAACCAATAATTTTTAACATTGTTTTTTAACCGCCTTTTTTGCGTGCATAGAAAATCAGTAATTGAGTATGATTTGCCTGTTTTTCTACCACCAATGATGCAGTAAAACAAAGCCCAGTTATTTCCTAAGATAGATGCTAAATTATAATATCTAGCTAACTTTACTTTATGAACGCTGGGCGTTGCATTTCTAATCATTTTATTGATGTCTTTACTAGTCATTTTCAAACTTTGCTTTTAAAATCTTATCTTTAATTTGGTCGAGTTTTTCTTTTTCACTTTCGTCTAATTGGACACTGTTACAAAAAATTAATTGCCACATAATAAAATCTGATACATTAAAGAAGTCATGTATTTTATGCCATAAAGCTATCGAAGGTTTTCTTTGCCCAGTTTCGATTTGGCTGTAATATGTTTGTGATATACCTAGTTTTTTAGCTAATTCATCTTGTGTTAAACAATGCGATTTACGTAACAATTTTAGATAAATATTTGCGTTTAATTCTACTTTCATATTAATTATCCTCTTCTACGATATCAAAATAATATTTCTTTAGATTTTCTTCGCCTATAGTTTCAACAGCTTTTTTACAATCTTCTTTAGTTGCAAAGTAGATATTAAAGGGCAAAAATTTATAATAATAACTTACATTAGAAGAAATTTCGTTGGTTTCAGAATCATATGCTATTGCATAATGTGCTTCACCAGAAGTATCATTAAAGTTAATATTTGATAATTCTCTTAATTTATTAATAATTTTTATTTTTTTAAGCATATGTTCAGCTTCTTCTCCAGTCTTAAAACAGTTCCCAGAGCTTAATCTTTGTTTATCAATTCTATTATTACTATCGTAAGTAGTATAATCAATAGAACCATTTGCTAAAATTGAGTAATAAATTTCGCTTTGTTTAGGTTGCCATACTTGATTTGGTTCTTCATAAATCTTCCAATCTTCGGCTGTTATATCATCCCAAACAAATACAAACTCATCATCATATCTGCCATCTAGATAATACTCACATTTGCCCTTTTTTTGGTTGTACACAATAAAATAGACACTACAAGCATCAACAGCTGTCTCCCACTTTTTTCGTGTGGCTTTCTTGCCTTTTTTTAATTCTTCTAAAATTTCTGTAAATTTCATATTTTTATCTCCTCTTCTATAAATACCCTATTAATCTACGTCTTTTATTGTTTATGTTACCAACGTATGAAAAATATTCACAAACAACAAATTTCCACACATATTTTTCGTCTGTTTTTTTACTTAATAATTCTAAACATTCATACAATGTTAAATCGGGTCTCTTCCCAATAATATGCTCAACAATTTGTTTTGTTATATTTTCCATGGCTTCTGCTTGTGTAAAATATAATAGATTTAAGTCAGGTACATCAATTATATCACATTTTGATATGCTACTGACATCCGTTACTTTAGGAATAAAATTTTTTTTAGCTGCATCATATGTGATATTATATCCAATCATACGCCTTGCTAGTTTAAGTGTTTTAGTTCTTCTCATTATTTGAAATCCTCCAGATAGCCGATGATTTCATTACAATTACGATCATAAACTAAATACGCTTCAAATATTGTGTTTTTAATAACACGCATTTCTTCAAACGATACATTTTCAACATTATCCTTTTCTAAAATTTTACGCACCCTACGTATTGCTAACTCAGAAGCATCTAGTAATTTCAAAGACTTTAATTCTTTTTCTGTCAATTTCGCTACAATTTTTCCAGAATGGTGAATGATAATATAATTATGCACATCAAATATTGGATAATATATTCGTTGTATACTCATACGTTCTTTTATTAATTCATATTTTTTCATACTATTCTCCTACCTTTAATACTTGTACGATTTCACAACCGCCTTTAAATTCTGCAGTTCTAATAATTTTAATAAAACCATTCTTTTCTAAAGCCTTTAATGTTTCGGTTTTAGCAAAAACAATTGAAATTCCATTGTTTCTACAATTTTCAAAATCTTGTCTTTTCTTTTCCCATTGTTCTATACCACCATTAATTTTGGCTAATGTACTTGTCCTATACATTGAATTACAACTCTCGCCACATGTAAAGGTGTCTTGCTCACCCCAATATGAATTGTCGTAAAAATCTTCATAAGTTTCATATTTTCTTAAAACTTTAATAGTGTTAATTAAATCATCTAATACTTGTTGTTGTGCTTTACTTAATTTTTTCATGCTATACCTCCTACCTTTTTTGAAAGGCACTTACATTATAGCATATTTATTAACTATTGACAATAGTTTTGATTAACTTTTTGTAATTTTTTTTATTTTAACTACCAAAAATTTGTTGTGCTATGTACTCACGAGCTTCTTTACTAGAAAAACCACTATAGATATGCAGTTGATCGTATTGCTCTCTAATTAAATCCCACTGTTGTTTAGTTAGTCTTTGATTACGCGCATCTGATATTTTTATTGGTTCACCTTGTAGTTTTAAAAACTGTTTAATACTTCGCCCTTGTTCTTGCGTCAAATTGTAAACTTGTTTACTGACAATTTCTTTTAGTAATTGTTGTTTAGTTCGATGCTCTCCTTTTTCTTCGTAATTCTTTTTTAAAGCGTTGAAAGTAGTTTCTAGCGCTTTCTGCATTGTAAATTGTGAACGTTGCATTTCTTCGCCCCTTGCTCTTTTTTTTGCTTCTGCAACTTTATATATTTTTTGGTATTCCTGGATTAATTCAGCACCAGAATACGATGTTTTCTTTCTTCGACCTCTTGCCATTAGTATAATTCTCCTCTCACGTTTGCTATTCCAAAATCCGTTACTTTGTAATAAATTTCGCTACAATAGAATATGTCGCCCCATTCCCATTTAGTTCTGTCTTTCAAGCGATCTAAATTTGTACGTGCTCTTACGACTGGATAGTATTTACCATCCTCGATATATTCATAGCAACCTTTACTTTTAATTCGCATCTTGCAATTAATATGATCATTATGCCATTGCCCTAGTTTATCACCTTCACCATAGCCATGATATACTTCGCCTTGATACCAAATACCATCTGTGTTATAAAGGATTGGCTGTCTTCCACTTTTGATTAATTCTTCACGTAAATATCTAATTTTTGCATCATTTTTGTTGATTGCATCACGACTTAATTTTGCATAACAATAATTTATGTTTTTTGATTGCATAAATCCGATGATGTAAACAAGTGTTGCTTTCATTTTTGGACCTTCTTCAGGATCCTTACGCTTATTGAAAAGTTCTTGAATTACAGGCCTAAATTCTGGATGTGTTTCTGCAAGGCCAGCAGGATAACTACTATGTATATCAACGTGATGCATATTTTCGTATATAAAGTCTGAACCAGTAAAAGCTTCAAAGTCTTCCTCAAGCTTAATCCAAGGTTTTGCTATTTCTTCTTTAGCTTTAAGGCCTTCTGCTTTAGAACACTTATATTTTTCAAGATTTATATTATGTTTTTCACAGAGCTGTTGAAAATTTTTAAAAGCTTTTCTGCCTGATAATTTTTCGCCAGTATCTTCATTGGTATAGATACTAGATCTAAATTGTATGCGTAAATTACTATCAGCAGTAATTACTATTTCTGCCGCATTGTTACCCTTGCAAAATTGATAACTAAAATCTGAAAATACATTTAGCTTACTTATTCCACCAGAATTAGTACGTTGTGTTGTACCATATCCTGATTGTCCTAGTAAATTAAGTATGCGATTGAATATTCTTGCGTTGTTATCTGTAGGTTCTAACAGGGTAACGGGTATATTCAAATAATTCAGTTTTAAGGAAAACGGTTGGCTTTCCGCATTAATACTTGTCAATATATCGTTTAGTTCTTTTTCAACTTTTTTGTTTTTACACGTTAAATAGTGCATAATTACCTCCTAATTGAATTACTCCTAGCGCCGTAACTAGTAGGTCGACCGTTACCAGCGCTAGTTTCGTTCGAGGAGATTATAGCATAGGGACTTACACTTACATTTTAACAACAACCATTATAAGATGCCCCAGCTAATTATTTAGCTATTAAATTATCAAGCGACAAATTATTTTTATCGCCATCTTTAAAATATATCTTTATCGATGGGTCAAGGCCACCAGGTGATTTAAACCACATGTATATTAATCGATGCAAAGCTATGTTAGTTGGTGCGTGCAATTTAGTATTCCAAACGTAAACGCTCCAGTAGCCATTTGCATTACGATAGATTGGAAGCTTAGCACCTCGACCAAAATACTTGTTTGATCCAGTGCCTGGCTTTGATAAGTCATTGATACTGTAGATATTCCACAGCTTTGTTTTTTCATCGAACACCACTTCAGTGATGCCTCTATTCTCTAATATTTTTTTATTCATGCTATACCTCCGAGCTAATGCTCACCACAAGTATACTCCCTTTTTTTTTTTTGTCAAGACTTTATGCAAAAAATTATCACTCATAGCAATACAAATATATTAATTGTATGTATAACCATAAATATGTATATAT
>ULTQ01086070.1_pt1 | contig 14944 bp, 11 predicted proteins | sample 1957731 | NCBI WGS metagenome assembly ULTQ01 (sample SAMEA4835738, study PRJEB28245) | human gut metagenome | biome: gut microbiome; material: fecal sample | place: Denmark | collected 2008 | reverse complement strand
TTAGTTTTCATATAAATCTCCTAATAAAAAAAATAAATAGAGTGAGCGTAGAGAACTAATCTCTACGCTCTAGTTTTATTAGTTCATAAGATTATTGATATCATCTAATGTACTATTTTGGAATTCTTTTGGAGTTCCTTGGGATTTGTTATTGGAAAAGAATCCACTGTTGTTACTCTTCGTAGCTTTATTACGTGCAGAATATTCTACACCCAATTTACTACAAATAGCTTCAACATTATCAGCCAGTCTATTATTCTGATATTGTTGCTTGTTAATATTCTCAGCAGCATATGCAGATGTACCAGCCATTACATAGGTTCTAAGAATATTCTTAAACAGTTCAATTTCTGTATCTGCATACGGTTCAAATACTGCTTCAGAAGTATGTGCAGTTTCATTATAATTACGAACTGCAAAATAGTATTCTTTCTTGAACTCATAAGCAATACTGCTTTGAGTTACACCATCATTATCCACTTTACGGATAATAATACATGCTGCACCATTCTCACAATATTCTTTACCATTGGAGATGGAAATCAAACCAGAACCAGAGTTTACACCATAATTAGTGTAACTATCTGGATTCTTTTGGAACTCCTCAATTTCTTTTAATAGAATAGCTGCCTTTGCATGTTTCAGATAGATTGCATGTTCATTTTCTCTATCGAATTGTGTAATACCATTTGCATCCAAACCCTTAAAAGGTAGAATTGCCACAACAAGAAATCCATTCCAATAACGGATACTCATTGCAGACTTGTCAATCTCACCTTGAGAATTTGTGAAGGAATAGCTTCCAAATACGGAAGCGTCCTTAAATTTGTTTTGTTGTCTTTCACCTAAAGCCATGTTTACTTTTCCTCCTTTAAATTTTCTGCAGCTTTTTGTCTAAGCTGCTTTAGTTGTTCTTCTTCCTTACGTTTATTATACGCAGAAAGAGATTCAATAGCTAGTTCAGCAATATTACCTTGCTCGTCTTTCCATGGTTTACGTTGTACAAACCCATTAATTAATTCAACATTATCAGACTTGGATTTCTTATCTTCAAATATACGAACATGATCTCCAGGTTCTAACTCAGTTAAATCTTCAATAGAGTCCCATAAGTCTTCACCAGACTTATTTTGCCCTATTACCTTTTCAATAATTCTCTTATTTTTTGGCATGTAATTCTCACTTCCTTTATAATATAATTCAAGATAATAATATATATTTATAGAACTGTTTTTTCGTTTATAAAAAAGAAAAAAAAATAAAAGGAGGTCCGAAGACCTCCGATTATTTTTTAATTATCTGTTTCATTTCTGCAACAGACAATTCTTGTTGCTGATATTTATATTTAAATATCAGTTTGTCGATCGCTTCCTTGTTGGAAGCTCCAAGATAATAATAAGCATTATTTACACAATGCTTATAATAGTGGAGTTTATTTTTTGCTGACTCCACATAGTGACGTTTCAGTGGCAGATATCCAGAATCATAACCTTTGAAGCTTCTTGCTTCTTGGATATCTTCTCTGAAATGATGAAAATGGTATACTGCATACACGATTTCTCGTGCGCCCTTTTCAATGTCTAATTCATCAAGGAATCTTTTGTCAAACATTTTATATACCTCCCAGTATATATACATATTCTAGTATCATAGCTTTTGGTTCTCGTTGACCGTATTCACTAGACTAGAATATAAATAGAAGTTTGTATTTAATAATTATTATTACTTCTATTCACAATAATAATATATAATCAAAAAAATATGGAATTACAAATCGAGAAAAAGATAGCTACAGCAGTATTATTGCTGTAGCTATTAATTTTACTTTTCTTACGCAGTCGGATAAGTTACATAAATTCTAGAGTAATCTGTACCATAGAGATTCTTATTGGAGAGGACTTCTCTGAGTTTATCGAATTTTAGATATAATGCATTCCATCTTTTTTGATCGTTCTCAGATAATTTTTCAGAAGAGAGATAATCATCGATGATATTCATTCGTACATTGATAGAATGTAAGAGGGATAATGCATCATCTTCTCTATTAACGTTCTTTACTCTCATAGCATATTCAAAATAATCATCTTCATAAGACTTGACGTTCTTATGTTTGATTTTGCTATAAGTATCACTAAAGAATCCCTCTAACAAAGAAGAATCATCAATTCTCTCCAAGCATCTAATCAGATTATTCATTTCACGTTTCTCTAATTGAGATGCAGTTAATGCTAAACACTTTTTAATAGTCTTAATTGCTACAATACGTCTAAGCTTAACAGCAGAATATAATCTGATAACCCAAGACATAACAATGATATCACTAGTATCTACATCTTTATTCATATTATAGCCATTTTGATCAATCTTATCAAATGCATCTTCAAGCTCTTCAGCATATCCACAAGCAATTAAAAAAGAAGATGCTAGAATTTCATTATAACTTTTCTCAAAGATAGATGTAACCTTACGGAGAGCATCTTTAATACCAAATTCTAATATATATGCATAATGTGCAGATTCACTAATTTTAATTTGCTCATTATTCTTTACGAGATATACATCGATATTCTTTCTTACTATATCAATCGGTGTAGAGTCATTAACCATTGCACTAATTTGATACAAGAGAATAGCAATAATTTCATCAACAGACAATCCAAGCATAGGACTGAAAATTTTAGAATCAATTTCAAGATAATATTCTTTTATTCGAACTAAATCACTACCTTGAATGATATCATATGGATTATTAACAATAGGCATTACAATAATGCCAAAAAACATTTTATCAGTATTCTGAGTAAATACTAACTCTTTGCATTTAGAGTCTTTAAAGAACGAATTAATCTCATCTTTTAATTGAGACAATAACATTGCATTTACATCATCAGGATATTCTTTCATTTTAAGAATAATATCCGTAAGATCAGTAAAATCAAATCCTAAACTATTATCTGCTTTATGATGTTTTGGAATTTCAGGATTAAGCAGATTATTGAGTATTGATGGCATAAATAAAACCTCCTAATTAATTAAAATAAAACTACCTAGGAGATGACTCTCCTAGGTAGCTAATTTATTTAGGTTCTAAATACTTAACTAATCAAGAATTACAGACCCGGCTGTTGAGTGTTAGGGTTAACATGGTCAACTTTAGCCGGAACTTCTTTCGGAATATATTGAGAACCCTCAGGGAAGTTCATGGTGTAGTTATTCATTAGGTTTACACCAATCGGATCATCATTCGGAACATAATCACGCAGACCGGTCGGATTCAGGATCTTGATACGAGCTTGTACCGGTTGATATTCAACCATCTTGAAGCGTTCAAATGCATGAATTGCCGGCAGTGCATAGTTAACTGCATTACGAATTTCATTAGAAACGTACAGCTGATAATCGTACAGACGATATACAATACGTTCAGTGTTTCTCGGGCACAGCAGAACAATCAGGTTCTTGTTGTCACGCAGTTTATCAGAGCTAATGAAGTTGTAAACACGTTTGTCGCTGGTTACAACAGTCTTCTGATAATCCAGAGCTACAGGACCGATGTTGGACGGGGATTGGTAAGTGTACTCGGTCGGAGTAATCTTACGAATCAAATCAGCATTACCGATAACAGTAATAGTCATATTCGGATCATTCAGAACTTGCAGCAGGTTAGTTACATGAGTATCCAGAGCATCCATGAAAGTCTTGGATCTCCATTCGATATGATCGGAATAGTAACCTTCACGAGGAGCGAAGTCAAAAGTCTTAGCCAGTTTGTTAGCTTCAGGCATACGGATGAAGGATTCGTCCAGGAACTTATGAATCTTATCATCTTTGTAGTTAGCCAGAGTCAGTTTAAACATGGACATGATTTTGGTCAGCTGGTTAACTTGATACAGTGCACCAATATCTTTAACTTCTTCAGGAGAAACTGGAACGTTGATAGGAATAGCGTTCGGGATTTCTACGATCTGAGTATTGGTTTTCCATTTAACACTGCAAGTACGCAGCATAGCACTGGAAGTATCCATACGTACAGACAGTTTAATCTTGGTAATTGCAGGGTTGCTGCATTGGATCAAGAATTTATTTTTCTGGGTATAACCAGACATAGTACCCTCGATGAGTGCATTTACAACAGTCTTACCATCAGTATCCAATTTACGTGCTTTAACACGAATCGGTTGCATCAGGATGCGATCATATTCACCATAGTACGGAGTGAAGTTAGCGGGAGGAATCTTAACCCAGATATCTTTTTCACCAGCTTCAGTAGCAACTTTTTCTTGACCTTTACCACCATCTGCTTCAGGATCAAAATAAGTTTCGCCAGGCAGTACATAAGATTTTACAAGTACTGCACTAACAGCGGATTCGATAGACAGGTTGGTATCAGGATCATTTTCCATGCCAGTACCATTTACTTTGGAAATAATATCGGTAGTCATAGCTTCCGGCAGATCCAGAATTACATCCTGCATGGGAGCGGTGCTCTCAATAGCAGCATACATTTTGTTCTGCTCCAAGAACATATCAATTTCTTGACCATCCGGAGTAACCAGCAGACGGGTTTCCATAGTCAAAGTAAATTTAGGTTCGCGTGCTACAAATTTAGGAATAGCACCTTTGTCGAAAATGTTGTTCATAAGAATATTCTTATGAATCGGGAAGGTCATACCAATTACGGGGTTGAATTGAGTCATCGGTGCATACTCCAACAGAGCAGTGCAGTCGTTCTCAAACAGTTCACCCATATCATTGTTATGCTCTTGGAAAGCCTGCATGTTACCACCGAATTCTGCCGGATCAGCAGATTCATTTACAAACAGGTCACGAAGAGCCTCACGAGAAGATTGTTGATGCAAAACCGTAGTCGGGTTTTGGAAAATATCAATACCGCTCTCATTCAAAATATTGCGGCTTACATTAGCAAATTCACTAGCAAGCGGTGCCATCTCAGACAATACAAAACCATTGCCCATAGACACATCAGTGCGGTGTCTAGTACCAACAGATGCCATAGTTATTAGTCTCCTTTCGAATATACAAAAATTTATTAATAATTTCTAGTTGATTAATAATTATCTAGATAACGCTTTGTATCACGTTATCGAAATATTTAATATATAGTTACATAGGAAGGCTTATTTATGAAATATTATTCTTTATCTTGAGCATTTTTCTTTTCATAATTGTTAATTTCAGACAGCATTTTGTTAATATACTCTAATACTAAAAGATATTTTTTAAGATTAATCTGATTTTCAAGATATCCATTAGTATTATAAGTCTTAATGATATAATCATTTACAAGAATTTTTAACTCTTGTAATTTCTTAGAAATAAAGTCTAATGTATCTAAGTTAGATTCTTTCTTATTAAGATTATCAACACGAGTAACCAATTTATCTATAGTTTTATATAAATCGATATACTGTATCTTTAATTCAGTATTTTGAATAGAAATTTGTTCTGGAGACAGATTACTGAATATTTTAGTCTCAAGATCTTTAATCTCAGTACCTAATTGATCTTGGCCATTAGCATCATCTCCAGTACCATCACCATCTTGAGTTTGATCTCCAGTTCCATCATCTGCCGGAGTATCGCCACCATCTGCTGGTGCATCCCCAGCATTGTCTCCACCATCTGCTGGTGTATCCCCAGCATTGTCTCCACCACCATCATCTTGAGTATAGTCGGTGCCACCATCATCTCCACCACCATCAGCCGGAGCATCTCCACCACTGTCATCTTGAGTATAATCTGTTGGAGCATCATCTCCACCATCTGTAGGCGCATCCCCAGCTGGAGCATCGCCACCATCTGTAGGTGCATCACCAGTATCAGTCGGAGCATCATTTGCTGCTGGTTGGTCATCTTGAGTATAATCTGTCGGAGCGTCATCTCCACCAACATCGTTAGCTGGCGTAGTATTGTCTGCCGGGGCATCATTACCACCATTATCTTGAGGAGTATTATCGGCTGCAGGTTGATCATCTTGAGTATAATCTGTCGGAGCATCATCTCCACCAGCAGTATCATCTGCTTGGCCTGCACCATCATCAGGTAAATCATAGTTAGTATCATCTGCAGGTGGATTATTAGCATTTTGAGCTTGGTCATCTGCAGGTGGTTCATCATTTTGAGTATAATCATTGCTATCAGGATTATCAGGTGGTTCATCTGGAGGAATTACATCCTCCTCATCATTTGGAGCATTATCATCTGCTGCAGGAGGGGTATCTTGGGCAGGTGGATTATCTTCTGGTTGAGGAGCTGGGTCTTGAGCTGGTGGATTATTTTGAGCAGGAGTATTATCTTCTGGTGGTTGCTGATCATCTTGAGTATAATCATTATCTTGATCATCTTCATCGACTTTCTTTCCATCAAAAGATAATTCTTGTAATACTTTTTTTCTTATTGATTCATAATTATAAAACATATAGCTTTTACCTCCAATTAGTAATCACTATCATTGTCATTATTAGCAGAAGCCGGTACATCATCTTTATATTCAACTTCCATTTTATATCTAAGACGATTACGTTGCGCTTCGAGTTTCTTTTTAATCATAAGACATTGACGAACTGCTTTTAAATCATTCTTATCTTCGGCTTGTTTAATATATCTATTACACATATCAAGTTCAACATCTAATTCGTCTAAGATAATAGAGCGTTCTTTAGCTCTAGTCTCTTTTGCCATTGCAACATGGCCTAATACAGATATTACAGCCAATGCCGGATGTACTAAGAAAGCAAGACCAGTAATAATAGCCATCTTAATAATTCTAGAAGCTGGTGGTAATACATTACCTCTAATTATCGCTTCACGATTTTCAGTCTTATAGACATCAGTAATACCTCTACCAAAATTCTCAAGAGATTGATCGACTGTCTTAGACATAATCTTCTCTTTATCAGAAAGATCTGTTGCAGCTTTCTTTACTCTTTCAATAGCCATATTAATTGTATTAGTGAAAGACAACTCTAATAATGGAGTTTGAGATTCTTTAGTATATAATAGAGACTCCTCGATAATATCTCTAGTTATAATAGTATTAGCCATCTCATGTAAAGCACTTTGAATAGAGCACTCCTCAGAGATATCATATTTGAAGTTATTGAGTTTAGTGATATTCTCAGATAAGATAGTAGATCTTACATATTTATTTACATCTATAAGTTTGAGAGTATCTTCACGTTGTTCGGTCAAAATCTCAGATAATTCTTCAGGGTGAATCAAATCTGGGTTTTTAATAGAGAATTCTGTAATAGCATCAATATTAGCATTATTAATACTATTAATCTTTTCTTGAATTGTAGAAATATTAATTTTATTCTTAGCAATATTTTCAATAGCTTTCTCTAATACAAATAAATCATCTGCTATATTTCTAACAGACTCTAAAGAGAAATCATCGCTAGAAGAAGATTCTTCAGACTTCTTATTCGCTTCCTCTTCTTCACGTTGTTTTTGAATATCAGACTTAAGATTCTCTCTATAATCTTCAAGTTTCTCTAAGTTTTTCTCCAAAGAACTAAGATATTCATTAAGACGTTCTTTTTCTTTTTCACTCTTAGCTTTAGCAATTCTATTTTTAACTTTCTTGATATGATCTTTATAGTGTTTAATTTGTTTATCACATTCTTCTTCAGACCATTTAATACCAACGAATATCATAGTCATCAATGTAATAGCTCCAGCTACAACACTGATAGCAAAAGTTCCAGCTAATACAAAAAATACAAAGATCATGCCTAAAATATTTGGAGTTTCATCTATAGCTTCCTGACTATGATTCATAAGAACACCACGGATAAGATCTTTCAAATCATTAATATCTTTCTTAGGTTTTAATTTAAATTTCTTAATCTTATCTTTAATCTTAGAATCTTTAGATTCTGTAATTAAAGTTCTCATATTACTATTTGCATTATGATTTTCATAGAATGCTAAACCATCAATTGTTTCCTCGGTAAAGATATTCATATACTCAGGACCATTAGCTGGAATCAAATCTAATTTATCAAAATCTGCTTGTTCATACATAAGAGTCTTTCTTGCAGTATTAGCAATAATTCCAAGCATATCTCCATTCTCATTATGAGTCATCAGAAAATAATCAGTAACTGCTTCGAGAATAGATTGTTTATCGTAAGGCACATAATTCTTCTCGTAAGCATAAAGACTATTCTCAATAGCAATAGAATATTTAGCTTTAAGGGGGATATCATAAGTATCTATTAATTTACAGAATTCATAAATAGTATCAGTTGCTTGATCAGCAGTAAATACAGATTCTTTAACAAATCTGTCTAAGTTATATCGTCTATTAAGTTTATTATGGTTATTAATTATTCGATCATATGCAATGGTATTATTTACTGCTTCAGTAATGCTATCTAAAGATTTATAAATATAATTTTCTTGTTTAGGTTGTTCTTGTTTAGACTGGCCTTTCTTAGGTGGAGTATAAGTGCCACTAATCTTTTTAATTTTAGTATGAATTTTAGTAGATAATTTGCTCTTCAGATTTCCAAGACGATGAGAGATAAGTTTTTGCATTTGCATTGCATTTCTTACCTTGGGGATAATATTCTCAGTAAATATATTCGTAAAGGTATTAATATTAGATTCACTCTCATCATTAATATAAGCTGCTTCCATTACTAAAAATGCTTTAGTAAAAGCAATGTTTGGGTCTTTAGCCAAATGATCCCAATTCTCTAAAACAGTTTTAGCAGTTTTAGGATTGTATTTGGTTAATACTGATTCGTACATTTTGTTTAGTCCATATGGAGCTGGACTATAATTTTTTCTTAATAAGTTCAATTCTCGTTTTTTAACTGCTGAAATCATTTAAATTGCCCTCCTCAGAAATGTTTTTTAATTATTTAATTTGTTGAGATTATAATTATGTCCAGAGGTATAAATCTATTGTGCCAGCAACATAATTGTAAATCTAAACCCATTGAAACAGGAGTGATTAGAATGGAACAAAGTATTACAATTGAAGAATACAAACAACAAATGCATAGAATGTTAAAAATGCTATATCCGAGTATAACTGGATATGAGTTAGATTTAGCAATTCAATATTCTATAGACAAGAGATTTAAAAATGTAGATATTACAGTTAATAATAATTATAAACGAAAAACTGTAAATACAACTCTTCTTGAGGTATCTGATATTATTAAAACTCAACAACCAATTATCACAGCTTATGGTGTTATGTTTAAACGTCATAAAAAAGATTATAATACTCCGTTTTATAATTTGCTTGAGACATTTATTACTAACCGTACTAAGTTTAAGAATAAGATGTTTGAGTACCCTAAGGGAACAGAAGAATTTCAAAAATATAATTTGTTACAGTTATTAGCTAAGATAGATTGTAACGCAGTATATGGTATTCTTGGTCAGTATTCATCTATGATTTATAATCTTTATTTAGCTCAAAGTGTAACTTTCCAAGGAAGAGCTTGTATATCTGCAGCGATTTTGTTTTTTGAATCTTTTATGGCAGATAATGTTCAATGGTCTTGTCTTAATGAAATTATTAATTTTATAGATGAGGTAGTTCATCAGGATAAAAGAATATTTCATGATGAGATTATTGATAGAAATGTAACTCTTGAAGAAGTATATCTTAAGATTATGAAGAATTGTGGATTTAATGGTTGGTATCCGACTCAGAAAGATATGACTATTGTATGGGATATTCTTCATAGTTGTACTCAAGAAGATTTGAATAGATTATATTATAGAAATAACTTGTATGAGTTCTGTGATAATGGTACTATACAAAGAGCGATTCTTTATATTCTTGAGAAATTAGAGAAACCATTTGACGACCCGAATAGTCCACCAGAATCTATTGAAGTAGAATTAAATGAACTCTTGGCCATGATAAAAGATTATGTATATCATCCACATTTATATATGAGTCGAGTAGACCGTATTAGAATGATGAATAGATCTGTTAGTATTATAACTGATACAGACTCGACCATTGTTAGTTTTGATGCATGGTATAGATTCATATTATCTAAAATAGGTAATAAAGAATTAGCTATTGATAAGTATGGTAAAACTGAATTGAAAGAATCAGAACCAAGAGAGACTGATAATAGAGATTATGATTTTTATAGTGGTAAAATAGTTTATTCTGATAAATTAGAAGAATTGACTTATGAAGACCCAAGAGATAATTTAAGACATTCTATTATCAATATCATGGCATTCATTATTAGTCAATTGATTGGTGACTATATGAGAATCTTGAGTAACCATTATAATTCTTATGATGGTAGTCGTCCATGTCTTATTGTCATGAAGAATGAGTTCTTATTTAAACGAGTATTAGTTACTGAGGGTAAAAAGAACTATGCATCTATTCAAGAATTGCAAGAGGGTAAGAAAGTTCCTCGTGAAGCATCTCTTGATATCAAAGGTATGCCGATTAATAAGTCAGTATTACAAGAAAAAATAAGAGATAGGCTTCAACAAATATTATTTGATTATATCTTAGATGCAAAAGAAATAGATCAAGTTAGAGTTTTAAAAGAATTAGCTATAGTAGAACAAGATATTTATGATTCATTAGCATCTGGTAAAAAAGAATACTATAAACCAGTGAAAATCAAATCAGCATCATCATATGAAAATCCGATGAGAATTCAAGGTGTTAAAGCTGCAGAAATTTATAATAGTCTTAGAGATCCACATGCTACAGCTATAGACTTAGATCAACGTAATAGTCTAGATATAGTTAAATTAGATCTTAATGAAAAGAATGCTATTAAAATAAAAGATGAATTCCCTGAAGTTTATGAACGTATGATGAATCTTATGAAATTAGATATCTTCAATGGTTCTATAGATTATATGGCTATTCCATTAGATGAAGAAGTTCCAAAATGGATCATACCATTTATCGACTATACTTCTATTATTAATGATAATATGAAGAACTTCCCCAGTAGTTGTATTGGTATTACCGATCATGATAAGAGTAGTATTAACTATACGAATATCGTACATTTCTAAAAAATAAAAAAAAATAAATGTGGGCTAGTTTATTAAACTAGCCCAATATTTTATTGAGCAACAACGGGTCAATGTAGATCCCGTCTATGCTCAATAAATTCAGCACGTTCTTTTTCAGAACGTGCTTTTTCTTTTTCCTGCTGAGCTTTAAGCCATGCTTCCTGCTCAGCAGCAGATTTTTGTTTAGCCTCTTCCGCAAGCTTTTCATGAAGCTTGCGGTCGGCTTCTTCTTGGAGACGAGCGTGGTACTCTGCACTCATCTCCTCAGCAGTTTTTGATTGAGGTTCCGGAGTCGTAAGGACCTCAATCAAATAATCATGGTGGCAGATCACTCCTACCACCATAACTAAAATCAGTACAAGGCGTGCCACCTTGTACCAACTAATTCTTTTTCTACGTTTGATTGCCATAGTTATCACGTCCTTTCATATAATAGCAATCACTATATTACATATATAATATATAATTATAGTTTTTTCCTATTACAATAGGACTTTTTAGAGTTTCTAATTAAAGAAATAGAATAAATGCTACCAATTAAGTATACGACAAGAATAAATACAATCACAATGTAATCCATAATGATTACCTCCTTTAATATTATTACAAGAATAATATATGAACGAAAAAATTCCCGCTAACAAATAACTTGTTAGCGGTATATTTTATTGCACTTTTATACACTTATTCTCAAATTTTTTATATGCATCTAAATAAATTTCTTTTTTGTCACCGTTATATGTGACTTCATAATACATTCCATCAGGAAGAGTAGTAGATATCAAAGCCTTCCAATTTTGAAGTGTCTTACAGAACCATACTACATAGATATCGTTGATAGATACATTAACATTATCAGTTACACCGAGATGTACTCTTACATAATCTAAGACGGTTTGTTTTGCAAGTGGGATAAACTCAACTTTGTTTTTATTCATAGTTGTATGCCTCCTTATAAAATTACTGATAAGTTCTTCATTGCATAAAAAGTTATCCGTTAGCAATAAAGCTAACGGACACTTTTTGTGTACAAGAAATATGTGAAACAAGGAGAACTATGAATGAAAATTTGTTGTTGTTAGTTGTATTAATTTTCTCTGACTATATTTATGTTAAGTACAATCCAATAAAACCTGTTCAAGAAGGAGGAATAAATTCATGCCTGCATTTGTACAAAATCAAAGCCCTGCGATACAACACACATTCCATCCAACTGTATATTACCAATTATCTACTAATAATAAATCGTTTGTATTAATGCACCAATACTTAAAATCTATTGGTATTAAAAATAATAAATTTATGCTTGCATTATTAGATAAAGATTTAGCTGGTGTAGATCCTCATGATCCAAAGTTAAATCAATTTATGAAACAAAAGATTCTTAGAGAGTGTATGGCAAACTATTGGTACTTTCTTAGAGAGGTAGTAAGAATCCCAGATCAAGGTGGTACTGGTGCTGGTGTCAAATATGAATTACACCGTGGTAACTTAGCACTTAACTTTACAATGATGCTGAATCTGAATGTATTCTTAGAATTACCTCGTCAGCACTATAAAACTATTTCTGTAATTTGTAGATATCTTTATTTATATAATTTCGGTACATCTAACTCTGAGATGACGTTGTTACATAAGAAATTAGACGAATCTAAACTTAATTTACAGCGTCTTAAAGATATCCGTGATTGTTTACCATCTTATCTTAGAATGAATCAACCGTATTCTCAAGATGGTAAAAAAATTAAAGTTCCTGATACTATTGAACGTATTGTTCATCCATTAAATGGTAATAAGATTCGTACAGTTCCATCTGCTCGTAATAAGATAGCTGCAGCGAACTTGCTTCGTGGTCGTACTATACCATTACTCTGGGCAGACGAATGGGCATTTATTCCATTTAATGATATCATATATCTGAATACTGTACCAGCATTTAAAACTGCATCATTAAATGCTAAACGTAACCATGCTCCATATGGTATAGTAATTACAACAACCCCTGGTTTCTTGACCCAAGATGAGGGTAAAGTTGCTTATGATATGAAGAACGATGCAACAGAATTCAATGAGGCATGGTATGATTTTACTTATGCTCAAATCATGCAAATCATTGAAGCTAATAGTAAATCTAACTTTGTATATATTAGATTCTCTTATCAACAGCTTGGTAAATCTGAAACTTGGTTTAAAGATATCTGTAAAGACATGTTGTTTAAATGGGATGATATTCGTCGTGAGGTTTTGCTTGAGTGGAGTCTTGGTACATCGAATTCTCCATTTAGTACAGAAGATCTTGAGACTATTGCTAGACTTGTTAAAGAACCAATTAAGATTGTATATTTCTTAGGCAAGTATATCTTTAATATTTATGAAGAAGTCGAATACTATAATGGTATGCCAAAATATCCTCCGATAATTGGTGTCGATGTATCTGGTGGTTATAATCGAGATGCATCTGCAATATGCTGTGTAAACTCTTTCACTACGAAAGTATTTGCTGATTTAAAATGTAACTATATATCTACGCCAGAATTAGCTAGAGTAATATATGAGTTAGTAACCAAATATATGCCTAATGCTGTAGTTAATGTCGAACGTAATGGTGGCTTTGGTGCATCTGTATTAGCTAAACTAATAAACTCTGATATTAAACGTAATCTTTATTTTGAAATTAAAGATAAGGTTATCGAAGAACAGAATGATGGTACTAAAGTAATTAAACGTACACAAAAAACAAAAGTGTATGGATTAGATTCTACTAAATCTAAACGTGAATTGCTGATTCAGATTTTGAGAGAACGTGTTGATAATCATAAAGATAAATTCGTATCAAAACGTATCTATGACGAATTAGTCGGTATGGAAGTTAAGCGTAATGGTAAAGTAGAACACTCATCTAATAGCCACGATGACTTAGTATTCTCTTATCTGATGGCAATGTATGTTTGGTATGAGGGTAAAGATCTTAAAGAACATTTCAATATCTTAAAAACAACCATTAAGACTGATGAAGATATTGATGAGGTTATGTATGGTCTTGAAGAAAAGTTCTCTGATATTACTGAAGAAATTAGAGAATCTTATTCGCCGGAGAATAAAGAATATAATGATGAGCTTAAAGCAATGGCTAAAGCTCAAGGCATTCTTTATAGTAAATTCATTGAGCAAGAATTAGCTAAAGACAATGCATCATTAGCTAAGTTATTAGCTACAAGAAAAGATGCTAGACAAGCATATGGTAATATGTATAATATTCCTCAAGAAGAATTAGAATATCAATATGGTTCTAGAGGATTAGATAACCAAGCATTTTTAAATTATCTCAAAGATGATGATTTAAATATCTTAGATCCCAATGATGCGATGAAGAATCCAAATAATAAATTACCACCAAACTGGAAATCTTTATAAAAAAAATAATCCCTCATACCATTACTGGTATGAGGGGATTTAATATATAATTTATTTGTTTCATAATAAAGATTCCGCGGGATTAAATATGCTTCTATTAATTATTGTTGACTTTTCTTCGGATGCCTTACTAAATTTATATTTAGGGCAATCATCTAAAGACATATTCAGCATTAATAGTTGATTCTCTCTGTCATAATGTGTTGCAGAGTTATAAACTACTAACGGAATATCAAACTCTCCATCTGGAGTTTGAGAGCAATATTCTTTTCCAATAGAATCATAGTACCATCTCAGATAAGTATCAATAATATTTTGATCATAGTCAATTACTAAATTATACCATGATGCATACTTATCGAACAGTACAATTTTCAATGAAAAGAATGGTTCATCTTCATTGACATTTTTATCAATGAATAATGCCAATCTTAATTTGGTATTAATACCAAATTGTTGTAATTCTTTAGAGCATTGA
>ULTQ01079823.1_pt1 | contig 15048 bp, 12 predicted proteins | sample 1957731 | NCBI WGS metagenome assembly ULTQ01 (sample SAMEA4835738, study PRJEB28245) | human gut metagenome | biome: gut microbiome; material: fecal sample | place: Denmark | collected 2008 | reverse complement strand
GCCAGATTGGCAGCGGCTGTACCGTCAATATATGCAGTTGTAAGTCCTTCTTGAAGTTGTGTAAGGGTGGCGTTTGACATGTTCGCTCCATGATAACATTTTTCTGTTTGTTAGCTGAAATATTAATTTTCAAAGTACAACTTCCATTTTAGGCATTGGAAGTCTTTGTATACTATTTTTATGATTTATTCAATTCTAGATGATATACTAGATAATTCATCCAGGAAATCAATTATATGTTGAACATCAGGTTCAAATGTATACTCAAACCATACGCTTTCATCATAACAATCTTCACAATATTCCGCACTAGTATGTATTTCAGGAGCCTTCCCGAATTTCATAGTAAACATTTCTGAAACTTGTTCAATAAGATTCTCATATTTATCTTGTCCATTGTCTTCTTCAAAAAATGGATTATAAAGTTCTGCTGATATTATTAACTTCCGTTGCTTTTCATCAATTTCAGTACCAATATTATCAAACATTAAATCCTTATCTATATCTATCTCCAATTTATCTTCTTTATATTCAAATCCAAGTTTTTTCAACTTGTATTCCATCTCAGCTATAAAAAGCTGATCTACATTTCGAAGACACTTAAGTAGACGAGAAAATTCATCTGTAAAATATGTTTGATAATATGCCTTCAATGTTTTCTCCCTATCCTTTTTTTTCTTCGTCTCAATTAGCTTCTTTTGGGGATACTTGCTTTCATCATGCATATATTTTTTTATAGAATAATAGTGCATTTGACTCTCAACACTAGGGAGCACTGTATCAATACCTTTTTCAGCAATTAAACCTTCTAGCATATCTATTTTCTCATAAACCGGTCTGTTTTTTAATTCTTTATTAATTTCACTATTCATAAGAAGATAATTAGCAATCGTAGCTATGTTTTTTTTCTGTTTTTTAGGTATTGTTAATTCAACATCAGCAGTCTTCCCATCATCCAAAAATAAGGTGTATGTATAATCTCGGTTTATAATAAAATGCTCCATATTCTTTTCACCCGAGGTTATATTTTCATTTTTATATTTCTCCTCATCAATGCTAAGGGTTCCAGACGAAATCGAACACGAATCCTTCATCGAAAAATATCTTCTTGCAGCATGTAATCCACTATCAGTTGTAACTACGCCGTTATCTCTATTTATCTTATCAAATCCAATTTCTTCTGGGACTTCATAATAAATCTTTGTTGAATACTCTCTGATTCCTTTTTGCCAATCTTGTAATAAAACTTTGCTTGCTATAATCTCAGAGCCTTTCCTTTTCGTACTCAACGTAAATACAGTAGCTATAATATTTATATTACTAATAATTCTATAATTTTTATACTTAACAGCATTAGGTTTTAAAACCTCAAAAAAATATTTCATTACCATCATTTTAGGAACCATGTCATCATTCCGAAGTATTGTATTGATAATGGTATGCGCATTTAAAATACGAGTTTCATCGACCAATTTACCCTTTTCATCATAAAAAAATTGTTTAAATCTATCGTCTCCTCCAGTTTCTGAAGAAACAACGATCTCAATAAAATCAAGGTATTCATCAAGTTCTTCTAGTAAATTAGAATAAAACTTATCGTTTTTAAATAGATTCCATACAAATGTACCGGAAGCAAATTCTTTACCCGCTATTACAACATCTTCCTTAATTTTATAATCATTTGATAACTTACTAATTTTATACTCAATCTCTTTGTTTACATTACACAAAAAATATTGATAGTATAATTCATCACGTGTATATTTTACTTTTCCAGACAATATATTACACTTTTGTTGGATTTTTACCCATCTATCTGTTGTCTGAATAAAATCCTCTTTAAATGCATACGCTCGAATGATGTCAAGGCTATCAAGTTCAACACTCTTATTATTTATATCGATAAAATAATCTACGCAAAATTTTCTTTGTGTATCTGTTCCCTCAATCTCATTAACTATTACATTTAATTCACTTTCACATAGAGCAAGAAGCAATTTTTCTTTATCAACAAGAGGAAGAGTTTCCACCCTTTCCGTTATACTTTTCCATATTCTAGCAAAATCCTTTCTTTGATTCTGATTATCATTTGTAAGAATTGCATTATATAATGGCTGATTTTCTTTTTTTATTTTTTCGAAGTCAAACTTGTATAATAATGTTTCCTTAAAATATGGAAAAGATTTATTTCTAATATTACAAAGATTTATAACTTTACGACTATCCTCTACGTACTCATTAATGCAATTTATCATCATTGTTATTACTGTAAGTCTTTGCTGTCCATCAATTATCTCGAACTCTTTTGGTTTTGATGTACTAAAAGTTATTGTTCCGAGGAATTTACTTCCTTTTCTTAAATCATCAATAAGAGTCTGAACATTTTCAGTTGACCATTTAATCTCCCTTTGGTACTCTGGTACTATGTATTCTCTTCCTTCATCCAAGCATACTGTTCGTTCTCTCCCACCTTTGGGTTTATCATAAATGGTAATCTCTTCTGAACAAATAATTTCATTAACTTTCTTAATACCACTTAAATTCGGCATTTTATCTCTCCTTTTACACGTGTATATTATGACTCATGAGGCCAAAGAGTAATCCAGTATCTGTTTTTCTACTAACCGATGACAAAAAAACGCAAATCCATTGGTTAAAATTTTTATCATAAGTCCTTCAGAATACAATCAAACACCAGCCGGTGTATATTCGTTCAAATGATGTCATGATCATGACCAATTCTCAGGCTAAAAATCTGAGAATTGGTCAGCAGAACATTGCTGACTGTTACAATACTATCTCTAAGAAAACAGTCAATTACATTTTGAAGCATGCCAAAGAATTAAATTTTTTTGATTGCCTAGTAAAAAAGACACTGATGTTGTTCTTGCGTAAATGCTCTATTGATACTTACGATCCAAAAACATTACTCCCTTTGGTGTAGCAACTTTATATTCCTTCTGGAACCGAAATTTAATACCAGATATTGTTCTTTAATGCTTTAATTATGAATTCTTTCAGGATCATATTTTTTCTCCTAAAATATCAAACTTCTTGCTATCTCAAGCAGCCTCGCAAACTCTTTTACAATCTGTTTTTCATCAGCTCCTGCTCCCCAGCTTACCCTAATAGAACTTTTTATCTTATCTTCATCAATATTCATTGCCTTAAGTACATAGCTTAAATTATACGAATTCGAATTACATGCTGACCCATTGGAAACACCACAATACTGTTTAGCAGCTAACATTAATGCCTCTGAGGACACTCCATTTATACTGACATTAATTGTTGAGTCAATACAATACTCTTGATCCCCATTAATTTCATATGACAGCCCTGATTCTCTAAGTAGTTTTACCAATTGCTTTTTTATATTACCAAACACTATAGCGTTCGATTGATATTCTTGTTCAGCAATCCTACATGCTTCACCCAATCCAGCAACTAATGCTACTGGTATCGTCCCTGGTCTTAATCCATGCTCTTGTTGTCCCCCATATGTTATATTTCGAACAGGTGGTAATTTATATCTTTTCTTTCTAAGTATTAAAGCCCCTATGCCCTGTGGTCCACATAATTTATGTGCACTCATTGAAAGCATGTCATATCTTATTTCCCTTAATTCATTAACTAGCTTTCCAAAGCTTTGTGTTGCATCCACATGAAAGAAAGCACTTTTATTGCTTAAAAAATCACCTATTTCTTTCACTGGTTGAATAATTCCTGTTTCATTATTAACATGCATCACAGAAACTAATAATGTATCCTCCCTCACTCTTGACTCAATCAGTTCCGCGCTAACTCGCCCAGAGACATCTGGATTAATTAATTCTACTTCAAATCCATAATTTTCTAAACTCTTTGCCGCTTCCAATACTGCTTTGTGTTCTATTGATGTTGTAATAATATGTCTTTTTCCTGTTTCTTCTCCATATTTTCGAAGTCCTTGTATAACAATATTATTGCTTTCTGTCGCTCCACTTGTAAAAAAGACTTCATCTTTTGTTATATTAAGAATCGAAGCAACCTGTGTTCTAGCATTTTCCACTATTTTCCTAGCAGAATTCCCATAATCATGTGTTCTACTGTCTGCATTTCCAATATTATTCCTATATACGTTTATCATATGCTCCAATACCCGTTCATCTATAGGTGCCGAAGCATTATAATCTAAATATACACCCATAATTTTAACATCCCTTTTTAGCATTTTGTCTCGTACATATCGGCAATATCACCTTTTAATTCCACTTTTTCAGAATATTTCTATATATTGAGTGCCAAATTTAACAAGTCATCTATATTTTTAATAAAATTAGTACCTGTTAAATATGATATCCCTCTTTCTAAGTGTAACTTAAAATATTTCGTTATGTTTTCATCTGTTGATTCTATCTTTTTTTCAATACACCATTCCCTAATAAGTGCCTCATATAACTCACTGTATTCGCCTGCAAATGTATACCAAGACATTTCCAAATTGCTATCCGTATTAATTGGTATATCTGTTGGCACTGTATCTTCATATAAAGAATAACATAAAGCCCATCTACATAATATATTCCAATTTTTTATACCTGTTTTTCCTTTCAATCGAGATAGCTTTTCTTTTGCTTGACTCGATAATCTTATTTGTTTTATTATCATAATATTTATACTTTCGTGAAGTATCCTTTCTTAATACTTGTAGATTTAGAAACATCATCATAAACAAGAGTAAATTCATCATCAATGTTATCTTTCATCATCATGTAGTAATTTAAATCAATCTCTGAATCTGTAGATAAAATAATCGTCTGTTCACTTGCTTTCGGAAAATACGTTTTAATTAAAGCTTCTCTATGCACAGAATCTAATCTCGATAACGGCGTATCAATAATTACTGGTAATTTCTTTTTGGAACAAATTGCCAATGCCCACAACAATGCAATTACCATCAATTGTTTTTCTCCTGCTGATAAAGAGGTTTTCTGCACCTCTTCATTATTTTTATTTATATAGATCATGTCTAACGTCTCAGGATTCATTTCAATCCGCTCGATTAATGTTTTTTTATTTGCTAATAATTTATAACATTCCGTCATTGTCTGAGCAACTTCATTAACCTTATTTTTTTGAAGTTCAATTCGATATTTATCAATAATTGCATTAGCTACATTTGCATATTTAATAATCCTTTCTCCATCATCATTAAGTTCAACTTTTTTAAGGTATGCTTCTACCCTCCTGTTAAAAGCTGCTGCCGCATTAATACTATTACCATTTATTGTCTTTCTTTTTTCCTGCAAATATTCTAATTTTGCTTCATATTCAACCTGCTCTTGTTCTATTTGTTTCAATTTTTTAAACAAACGATTAATAACTTTTTCATCAATATCAACCGCCAGATAACTTTCTATCTGGTCTGCTTCCTCCTCAAGTGCATCTCGTTTGTTCATGCTTTGACATGTAAGAATTTTCCTCTCCGTAAGATTTTGATCAAGCAAAATCTGTACTTGGGATAAAGCGGTATCAGACAGTTCAAAGATTTCAACTTCTTTTTTATTCTCTGACTGTCTTTTAAAAAACTCAATAAATTCACTTGCATCTGTTCCACTAGAGTTTGTTGCAATTTTAAATTGTTCTAGGCTTTTATACATTTTTTTAATTGCAGAATTCAGTATCTTTTGATCATGCTCTATTTCCGCTTTTTCACGTATATTAGTTAATAGTTCCCGGACCATTACGAGCGGAAGCTCCGATGCTGCTGCCATTAATAATTCATCCTCACATCCTTCAATTCGAGTCTTTGTAACACTTCTTCTCTCAATCAATTCTTGCCTTTGTGCAACTATATCTCCGCCTTTAGAAATATATTCCTCATGTGTCTTATCAAGATTTCGTTGTACACTTTGAAGTTTAACAACCAATGTCTTTATCTCATCATCTAGCGCTTCAAATTCCAAAGTTGCTTTTTCCTTTATTACCCTCAGCCTCTCTATTTCTTTTGTTTCTTCTTCATCTACTTTATTCTTTTTTGTTCTAGTTATAATCTTATTCAAGTCATTTTCCAAATGATCTAACACCGTAATTCCAAGAAGTGCTTTTATTGACTCCTTCATTTGTTTACTTGTTTTTTCAACAGCGAGGGTCGAAATTTTTTCTCCATCAAAAAAGAAGAAATTTGATAATCCACTTGGCAGTACATTTTCCATAAACATTGCCCAGTTATCTGTCAAAAAATCATTTTTTACTTCATTTTTATATACTTCTATAATTTCCGGAGTTGACCTTCCCTTTATTTCCCATGATCTTTTTATTCTATACTGATCACCATTCATTATAAAGTCTAACTGTACAAAAGTAGATCTCGTTCCATCAGCTTCATTTATATAAGATCTTAAATATGCTCCATACGCTCTACAATCACTCTCATTATATGCAAACGAGTTTTTCCCATATAGTGCTAACAACACAGCTTCTAGAAAGGTCGTTTTGCCTCGTCCATTTAGGCCTCCAATAAGTACTATCGGCTTTTGTCCATGAAAATCAAACTCGTTTGTACCCGCATATACACCAAAATTGTGTAATACTAATCTTTTAATAATCATTGCTCTGCTCCTTCTGGAATGTCATCGAATTCCTCGCCTTCCTCTTGAACATTAACAAAAAATTTTTCATTATATCTTGCGCCCATATCTTTCTTGCGCTGTAATTGATCCCTATAGTATCTAGTTGCATCTGCCTCATTCTCGTAAAAATTTCTTTTTATACATTTTTCCAAATCATTTATAATATCTTTTCTGTTTTCTAGTCCCATTGCACGATTTTCTACGTCTATTAAGCTTGACATCATTTCCAAAATAGTATTATCTCGAAGGCTTTCTAATTTTGACGCATCTCCCCTCCGTGCTAGGGCTATAGCTTCCTCCGATTCTTTATATGCTGTACTATTCATAACTAAATCACAGGTTTTTCCCAATAACTTCCATTCAACATTGCCAAAAGCCTCTGAGCCAATCCATTCCGGATCATCAAAGTGCTTTCCCATCACTTCTTCATATATTTTGGGGAGTGAATCATCAAATTCATGTTTTTCAAAAACCCATATTCTTCTAATACATCTCAGCTCTTGGATCGTAATCAATTCATATTCTGCAAATTCTGTAGGTCCCTCTTGATTTATTTCCAATTGTTTTGTCAAAATTTCTCGTAACCATTGTTCTCTCCATTCCTTTAAATAAGGTCCATGATGGAGTTGCTCATAGCTGCCTTGCAAATACCCCTGAAGTTTTTTAAAGCTTCTTCTATCTCTATCTCTATCTTCGTCTCCAAATCTATTTCTAAATTCAAGTAATGGCGTCATCCATGTTTTTTCATCATCATTCGCAATCATCGCTTCCATAGATTTATCCTTCGCTACCATTGTACATACCCAACATCCAAACCTGCTCTGTCCACAAGAGGGAAGATTTTTTTCTGTCATCATCGGACATTCTCTATCTTCTGTTGCACTCATATATAAAGTTTGTAATTCATTATTTGACAATCCCCAAGGATTTTGATACTGCATTAAAAATACCCATACATCATTATTGGTCCAATTTTCCAACGGTGAAAATACAAGTTCATTTGCTAAAGTCGGATTAGGACTAAGTAATTCTCGAACTCTCTTTGCTTCATAATAAGCCATTGTTCTTGCCCTATTTGTGCTCTCAGCCTTACGTGTACCCAAAACCAAGATTATTTCTCCTGTTTCAGCAATCCTGTCTTTAACAAATTTATTTACAGGTTGTATTTTTAAACGATCTGTGCACCATCTTAATTTCTTTCTTGGAAAAGGATATCCTCTTCCTATAAAATTTGTCCAAAAAGTCTGATCGTATTCCGGAGTTAATCTATGTGTCACAAACAGGGAATCAACCAAAGCATCAATTTGTTTGGATGCTTCATCCATCATTTTTAATGATCTTTCGACCCATTTTTCAATTACCGGGGACTCAACCATTGTGTCAGTGTTAATGATGTGAACAACTTTTTTTAATTTGTCCTTGGGCAATTCCCTTAATGCCAGCCAAACTAACTGCAAGGTAGCTGTACTATCCTTCCCTCCTGAGTAACCAATTACCCACGGTATGTCATCTGCTATATATAAATTTCTAACCGTTTCCATCAATCCATTAATTTTATCCTTATTAATGGTAACACTCGTTTTTATCATTGTAGATTCACTCATAATAATCAACCAACCCCTTATTATTTATTTCTTTTTAGTTTTAACTCTACATATTCTTCATCTTCGGTAAGCTTAAGTCCCATTGCCTTCTTAATTACATTGGCTGCTAAAATGATAGCGGCATTACTTGTTAGGATTTTACCATCCCTTCCAATAACTCTCCCCCTCCAAATAGGTGCACTTCTTCTCCAGTTTATTTTTTCTAACTCTATAATTTTTTCATCACTATAGTCATTCTCTAATATACTATTTCCAACTCGTCCCAATGCTTTTATAATTACAGCCTGCACCGCTATGTATTGTTCCCTTAGATCTTTTTTAGTCAGTTGCTTATTTTCAAGATCTTGCCATGGAATCATATGTATAATCACTGCTTGCCAATATCTTAATTGAAACTCTTCTAATTTCGAATTACATTCTCTCTTACCTAATATCTTCTTATTTGCTTGCGAAAAAACTTTAAGTGTAAATAATGCTGATGAATTTTTTCCTATGTAATCATTTTCTTTATCCACATACTTTTCTAAAAAAGGAATTTCCGATATTATTCGCCTTGTAGCAACAGCATCCATATTTCTAGAATCATACAGTTCCGCAAGTGAATTTGAGGTCTTTATAGCATGCTTATTTAAATCTGTAAACATTTGCTGGCTTCTTGACAATCCCAAATCCTCATAAAAAACTACAGCAATTGTTTCTTCTCCTAAATCAGGCTCCTCCTTAAGTGCAGAAACAATCGCAGCCTTCCTGTGTTGCCCGTCATTAATCAAAAATTTCGCATTCATATCTACTTCTAATATCCCTAGGTTGCCTTGGTCTATACTTATATATTTATATGCGCCATCTATAGATGCCGCCAGCGCTGAAAAGACATAAGAATCTCGATTTTCCAAAATATAATTTTTTATTTCCGGAATTCTCGTTTCATTCAATCTACGCTGTGCTCTATGTTCGGGTAAAACATATTCCGTCTCATTAGGAAATAATTTTTCTAATGTGTTCATTGGAACCATCGCAATATAATATTGCCTTCCTGCCTGCATTCCTTTAACAACTGGGAATTTATAACAAAAATTCATTTCTTTTCTCCATAATATTAAACCTACTTAAGTAGTATACTTAAGTAGGTTTAATATGTCAATCTAAACCAAATATCAATTAATAAACTCGATCAATTCTGTCGTGTCAGATATTTCCTTCATTTTCTTCAATTCTTCTGTTTCTCCATTATACGAATCATTCAAAAACTCCATCAAATTTTCCATTATTTCGCTATCATTATTCGATATACATTCTTCTATTTTTTTTGCGCCATAGTTTGCAAATTTTTTTAAAAATTCAATCTTATCAAAGTTTAATGCTTCCTCAGAAACCCCCTTTTTAATAGCTTCCCCGTCCTCACCTTCCATCTCTTCGTCAGTTATTTCCTCTGAAAAAGCCAAGTAAAGACGATCCCTCTCAGATAATGCGATTACTTTTGATGTCAAAATCGCTGATTGAAAAAAAAATTGCATTTCTCCAGCATATCTATTAAACATAGTTCGTGGAATATTTATCCCATCTACAGCATCATTGCTTCTATCTTCTTCTAATTGTTTGTCATATAAAATGCCTATAGATAGGCATATTTTAAATAACCCCCACTGCGTATCAAAAACTCTCTTTACTAATCCTTGATTCACCTTATACCATGTAGAACCTTTAATAACAATATCTGATTTTAGTTCCATAAATCTCCCTCCTCAACAATAGCGTTATTTTTCTCTTCATTGCTCTTTATTGTCCATGTTTTGCCCATATACCGTTCATCTATAAAATCTTTTAAAGGGTCTTTTGAAAATATAATTACTTGTGGAGCATACTGTGGAATTATCGTAGCGACATTTCTTTTTTGTTCATCATCTAATTTAGAAAAGGGGCCATCCAGTATAAGTGGATACTCTTTATCAGCTAATTTCTTATAGCTCTTCAATACTTTCAATATACCACCTATATATGCAAAACTTATAACAGCAAACTGTCCTTCTGATTTTGACTCATCTCCATAGCTATCTTTTACTTGAAGTTGAAAATCTTCCGAAAGCTGTACTTCTCTCTTGCTAGTAAGCATTAAATCAATTAGATTCTGTATTTCTTTTTTTAGCATATAACTATATTCCCTTGTCTCTTCAGTTAATAAATTCTTAATTTCATCTCCAACTGATGTAAGTATATCTATTTTTCTTTGGATATCGTCTGCCTCTGTTCCTGCTTTTTCAGCACTAGCTACATAACGTTCTCTTGCAGACTTATCTTTAATAAAGCCACCCTTCGTAGTATTATTTTGACTGATTTTTTCTTCTAGATCTTTAACATCTGTTTCAAGTTGTTTTCTCTCTTCAAGCAAATTGTCAATATCAGAGACACCTCCCAAACTAATGTCTATACCAGCAATGGCTTCCTCCGTCTCTCTTATTATACTTTTTTTATTCAAAATATCTTTTAAATACTCTAACAATACATCTGCTTTATAATTTCTAGAGTACTTTACTGCATTTCTTCTAAATTTATCGTATGTGGATTTATAAGAAGTCGGAGGAAAATATCCCTTCCATTCTTCAATTTTCCCACGAGCTTTTGAGTCTAAGCAATTACCGCACAAACATATGTCATTATCTTTTAGTAAATTAATAAGGAGTTCTTTTGTTAAGCCCGGAATAATTTTCTTTTCTTCGTCCTGTACTTGAAGATACAGTCTTTGTTCTGCATCCTTCACGACTGTAGTAATTAATAAATACGCATAATTATCTTCTATTTCTTTTCCAAAATTTAAAAGAATTTTCTTTATATCCTCATTGTATTGCTTTATATTTTTTTGAAGGGTTCCCCTGCTATTTTCTAATTCTTTCTTTGATTTACTTGTTCCAATTAATTCTGAAATTTCAGATATTCTTTTGGTATAATCAGCAATACGATTACTAAATTGACTATTTTCCGTTTCAATAATTTCTATTTTATCTTCTAAAATTCTTATTTCTCTAATATAATCTTTAGCTTTCTTTTCCTTTGTAACTTTTTCAAATGCATCCAATTTTTTTCTGTGCAATTGGCCAAGAGCTGATTGGGCATTTTTTATTGTACCGATATCTTTTAATGCATTTTCATAAACTTCTAATTCAAATATAGAATGTAATGCTTTTTTGAGAGTTTTTGCCGAATCCATTCCTCTTATTTTTAAATCCGCAATCATGGTTTCTCCATCAAAGAAAAAATAGGGTGCTAATCCTGATGGTAAAACCTCCTCAATTAAAGCTTCTGGGTCTTCTAATTCCTTCCAATCTCCTAGATCATTCTGTTTCTGTACACAAAAAGTATCATCTTCTTGTTTATGTATAATATCATCATTTACTCTTTTATAATATTCCCATTCTCTTCGAACTAAATATTGAACACCTTCATGTTCAAAAGTTATTTCTCCCCATACATGCATTTTTGACTCTCTTGTCAAGTTTGCTCCACGTTTCAAATTATATAGTCTCCCAGGTGTAGTTGTTTTGTTGAAATTCACCTTTCCATAGAGAATCCATTGAAACAATTGATGCAATGTAGTTTTCCCATCCCCATTAGTTCCATAAATGATGGTCACTTTTCCATCCGTGTTAAAAGTAATTTCTCCCTCTTTATCAAAATTTCTAAAATTGTAATAATGAATTTTATCTATTTTCATATATCATTGTTTCTCCCTATCTTCAATAAATTTATCAATATAATTTAAAATTCCATTCACTGCATCCACATCTGCCTTAGCACGTGCATATTGAACTCCTTTTCCCGATTGTATATCAAATCTTTTTCTCATTGTATCTTTCTCGATATTTACAATCCCATTTACTAATTCATCTAATTGTTCTTTATTCATCTAACTCACCTTCATTTTCTTCAAGATCCATAACATCTTCCAATACTAGATTGTATCGAGTCAATAAATCATTTAATTCATGCATACAATATGATACATTATCCGCCAACCGTGCATACTCATAAAACCTTCTCAATTCAATCTGAGCAAAACTAACATTAACTGACGGAAGGACAATTACATCATATATATTCGCAATCGTCTTTTTTTCCCCAGTATATTCGTTTGTATAAGTCCTTAATATTCTTCCTCGACGCTGTACAAATTCTCTATAATCATCGTTGCTTGAAAGTATTAATGCTCCTTTTATTGACGGAATGTTAATTCCTTCATCAAGACATCTTATTGCAACAAGTGCATCTATCATACCCTTATTAAACGAATTAACGACTTGCATTCTTTCCTTAATATTTTCCTCTGCGGTAAACTGATTTACTCGATATTCCATATTTGTTAAAATGTCTTTCATATATTGAATATGTCTGACTTCTTCACCTCGTTGTTCTTCAAAAAGTCTCCCATCACCACAATATATAATAAAATGGTCATCTTCTCGAACATGACTCAATATCCAGTGAATCCGATCTATTTTTTCTTGGGCCATGGATATTATTCTTAATCTGGATCTTTTATATTTTGCAAAATTTTCTACATCTATGCAAACATTATTTTTAAAACAAGAAGCCATCAGATTTGTATATCTTTCAAAACTCCTCTCTTCGCTTTCTGTTGCAGTTACATAAATCGGATAATAATTATAATGTACAAGATAATTATTGTCGATTGCATATTCCAACGGTAAATTGTATACCTGTCCTCCAAAATAATCCATCAATTCCTGCCCAAACCTGTCCTGTTTTCTTTTAAAAGGAGTCGCACTTAGGCCAAGCATATATCTATAATTATCTTTAAGCTCGTCGTTAAGATTTTTGAATCTATGAGCTTCATCGACTATTAACATTTTTTCTACCGTTGCTTTATTAACAATTCTCGAAAACTTTTTTGTATTAAACGATTTTATAGTTGATATTGCAATTAATGTAGTTTTCTTTCTATATTTGATATTTAAAACAGCATCCAAAAGTTGGTCTTCCCAATTGCAATTTTCACTCGATATCATAACAATTGTATTTTCCGGAAGAACTTTATGTACATCTTCATACCATTGGCGCACAAGATGTTTATACGGAGCGCATATCACAAGTAAAATAGGTTTACATTTTATAACAGATAATGCTGAGTATATGGCAGTCCATGTTTTGCCTGTCCCAGTTGCCATAACATAAAAACCTCGGCAATCATTAGCCACCCAATTAGCTATTGCCTCTTTCTGGTAATCCCTTAATTCAACAGGTTCCTTTTCTTTCTTGTTTAATGGTAATTTTATGTTTCTTTTCTGTGCTTCTTCCTTCAATTTTTCCATTATAATGTACGTATAATCAATATGATGTACATATTTATTGGTACCATTCCATATTCCCTCAAATTCGCGCTCATCATCCTCAATTCTCGGTATATCTCCTTTATTCCAGCTCACCGACACACGTATCTTCTCATAATTGTGTGCATATGCACTTAATGATTCATTAGGTGAACCAATAAATAAGACCTTATTTTTTTCTACATCCTCTAATATTCCAATTTTATCGTGATACATTCCTTTTGATTTTTTCACATCAACTACAATGACATTCATTTGACCGTTTGAAATCAGATTAACCATTTGTATCAGATTCTCGTTATCCAAATCTTCTATTGTTTTATTAAAATCATCCTCAAACAACTTATAACTTTTTGCTTCCTTCAAAGCATATCCTAATTGTATTGCCTCTAGATCTTCTTTACTCATTTCTGGACTACAAATAATTTTAATAATTCCACCATTATTAATAAACTGTTTTAAACCTATACCAAGTAATTCAAAAACACTAGAAGAAAAAAAGCCAACACTACGCTTATATATCACTGCTTCCTTCAATGATGGAATCAAAAAATCTTTTAAAATATCACCTTCACCCTGACTTGTATAACTAATTTTTATATTCAAATCTTTTAATGCCATAGCAGTCTCCCTTCAGTAGCTTCTGTTTTATTATATGTCTCATATATATATTATAAGGAAAAATCTGCTCGCCATCGCGGCAGGAGCAGATTTTATCATCGATAATGACCATGTCCACTCCATCATCATAAAAGCGACTCACACCGCCATTCGGATAAGTCACTGTCTCCCGGAGGACATAGTTCGGATATGCAATTAAGAATTGATCTTTTTCAGGAATAGATTCAACCATCTTTCTTCCCTGTCCGGTCGTACATCTTCTGTCAGAAAGTTCCGCAGCTGCTGTAAACTTGTATGTTTTTTCAGCAGCTGCTCCAGTTTCTCTTCTGTAAAATCCAGAAAATATCTGCCGTTCCTTTCCCCTTCAAATACACCATGCTTAAATGACATGTACAAAATGCCTTGCGGCTTCAGTGCCTTCTCGATGCGATATAACACTTCATCCAGTTCCCCATAGGATAAATGTAGCAACGATGAGCACGCCCAGATACCGTCATACACTTCCGATGCATCCAGCTCTTGGAACAACTGGCATTTCACCGGAATCCCCGTGTACTCTGATGCCAACGCGCACAGTTCCGCGGAGCCGTCTATCGCGTCTACCCGATATCCATGCTCCAGGAAATATTTCGTATCCCTTCCGGAGCCGCAGCCCAGATCCAGGATCTTCGCCCCTGCAGGAAGCCCTTCTATAAATTCATCCTGCATTACATGAAAATCTACATTACGCGTGTTCTCCACAAAATCGGCGGCATTTTGATCATAATATTGAATTGTCTGATTCTTTTTACTTTTTTCGCTCATTTAAAAGTATCATAGCATATTTTTAGGAATACTGCAATCTATGTAAAATTGCTCCCTCTATTATAT
>ULTQ01084868.1_pt1 | contig 15130 bp, 14 predicted proteins | sample 1957731 | NCBI WGS metagenome assembly ULTQ01 (sample SAMEA4835738, study PRJEB28245) | human gut metagenome | biome: gut microbiome; material: fecal sample | place: Denmark | collected 2008 | reverse complement strand
CAACCAAGACCCAACCCCGTTTCAACCGAACAATTTTAGATTTTTTATGTTCGCTTTCTTACAGGCATGCGCCGAGCGATAGGAAAACGGTGGTGGTGTTTCCCAAACCGCGGTTGAAGACTTTGTCTCCCTTGTACATCATGTGGTTGCGGCACGAATAAATGTTATAGTCGGAGAAGCTTACGCCGAGGGAGATCATGCCGAACTCGTTGTAGAAGGAGAGGGCGTTGCGGATGCGCCAGGCGAGCCATTTGCCGCCATGGTTCTTCACCTTCACGTTGCCTTCCGGATAATAAGAAGTACTCGGAAGGGGAACGGGCGAGATCCACATCGCATCGTTCTTCGGCACCGACATGACGAGCATCGGGTCGCAGCGAAGCATCATTCCCCACGAGCGGTCGTGGGTGAACCACACCGTCGGAGTGCGGAAAGAGAGCATGGGGAGGAAGTTGAGGCGTCGGACCGCGTCTTTTTCGTAGTGATATTCGTAACCATGATTCTCATCCTTCGACTGTTGGTCGGCAACATCGTTCTTGTCATATTCCAAGCCGAAGCCAACCCCCATATATTTCAATGCATACCACTGATAATCAAACTCGAAACTAAATGTTTCATCTGCCGCCGTATTGCTGTTGAACGAGAAACTCAGCATCTGTCGCGGAATCCGGTGTGCTTCCTTTTTCTCTACATTCATCAGCGAATCGAGGTTGATAGCTGAGGCTTGCTGTGCGAACAGGCAAAAGACTGCGAAGAGGAAAAGTACTCTTTTCATTTCATTTTCAATTATTTGTAAAGGCAAAATTACATATAATCTTCAAAAAAGTTGTAACTTTGCAGTGGTTTTTTACTCATTGTATGGACGGTATCCCACTGTCAGTGCGTAATTATTGCAATAATACATATAAAGTCAAATGGATTTCATCAGGACATTGTTTGAAGGCTCGCATGCTTACTGGGGCGGCGGCGTTTCTCACTCTATCTTTATTCTCGCCTTGGTCATCACCCTTGGCTTGTTGTTGGGCAGGATAAAGGTTAAGAACATTTCTTTGGGGCTGACCTGGGTGCTCATCGTCGGCATCATCTTCGGCTATTTCAACCTCAACCTCAACGTGGAGCTGCTCCACTTCCTCCGCGAGTTTGGCCTCGTGCTCTTCGTCTATTCGTTGGGCTTGCAGGTCGGTCCGGGCTTCTTCGCCTCATTCAAGAAAGGTGGACTGCAGCTAAACATGCTCGTACTCATCACGATCTTCATCAGTATCTTTACCGCTATTGGTGTCTATTACGCCACAGGCACGCCGATCACCGCCATCGTCGGTATTCTGTCGGGTGCAGTGACCAACACGCCGGGGATGGGTGCTGCCCAGCAGGCTTTCTTCAGTATCAAGGGCGTGGAGAGCCCAGACATCGCGACAGGTTATGCCTTGGCTTACCCGATGGGTGTCATCGGTGTTATCCTCGCTTTCATCCTGCTGCGCTTCATCCTTCGCATCAAACCTTCGGAGGAGGAGAAGACTGCTGAGACCGGTGAGGGCCAGCCCGAGCTCCTCGCCGTGCGCTCCATCACCTTGGAGGTTACCAACGAGCGCATCGACAATGTCGCAGTGGCCGAGGTGAAGCATATTGTGGGCCGCCACTTCATGATCTCGCGTATCGTCAGTCATGACGATAGCCACCATAACGCCATCGTCAATGGTCAGACACGCCTTCACCTTCACGACAAGCTCCTCGTCGTGGTGGCACCTCAGGATATTGATGCCGTGACAGCGCTCATCGGTCAGCCTGCGGAGGTTGACTGGAGCCAGTTTGAGAAGGAGCTGATCTCTCGCCGTATCATCGTCACCCGCCCGGAACTGCAGGGCAAGACCCTTGTGTCGCTCGATATCAATGGCAACTTCAATGCCACCGTGACGCGTGTCAACCGTAATGGTGTGGACCTCGTAGCCCATCCTCATCTGCGGCTGCAGCTCGGCGACCGTCTCACGGTAGTGGGTTCAGAACTCGCCCTGAGTAAGGTCGACAAGGTGCTCGGTAACCAGATGAAGCGTCTCAACTATCCGAACCTCATCCCGATCTTCTTCGGTATTGTCCTCGGCTGTCTGCTCGCCAACCTCCCGATCCCTATCCCCGGCATTCCCACGCCTGTGCGTCTGGGGCTTGCCGGTGGGCCGTTCATCGTGGCTATCCTCATGGGTTACTTCGGCCCGCGTTATCACCTTGTGACATACAACACGATATCCGCCAATATGATGCTGCGTGAGATGGGCATCAACCTCTTCCTCGCCTGCGTGGGGTTGGGAGCCGGTCAGGACTTCTTCCGTACGCTTATCAACGAGCAGGGCTTGCAGTGGATTGGCTTTGGCCTCATCATCACGATGATTCCTATCCTTCTCGGAGGTATCATCGGCCGATATGCTTTCCATATCAACTACTATACGCTCATCGGTGTGCTCTCGGGTGGCAACACGAATCCCCCGGCCCTGGCTTATGCCAACGACCGTACGGCAAGCGACACCCCGTCTGTGGGTTATGCCACGGTTTATCCGTTTGCCATGCTGCTGCGTATTATCTCCATCCAAATCTTAATGATGATATTCCTGTCATAGGGATGCTTTCTTCTCTTTGATGTTAAGATAATTTATTTCAGTATAATTTATAGTTAGAATTAATGGAAACAAAAGACATATTCGGGTTCCTGAAAGGGCACAAGACCACTCAGGACGAACATGCAGAGCGCATCACGAGTCTTGAGGAGCGTATGGTAGACCATGAGACGAAGCGTGATGAGGATGCCACGTCCGTGCAGCTCCTCCGTCGTAAGCTCGACCTCCTCGTGCGCACCGGTGCCTTGCTCATGGCGAGCAATGCCGACTGCGAGCGTATCATGCGTAACATGAAGCGTTGCGAGGCGTATCTCGGACTGCCGGAGGAGTACATCCACATCGCGCTCAACTTCGATATCATCATGGTGAATCTCTCCGATGAGACTCACTCTTTCTCCAAATATCAGCGTGTCGACTCCCACTGCGTTGAGTTTACGGTCATCTCGAAGATCAGTAAGATGCTGTGGACTGCTATCCGTGAGGACTGGGATCTCGACAGATACGAGCAGGAGTTGGAGGCGCTGAAGCATGTCCACAAGCAGTATTCGCCGTGGATGATTGCTTTCTGTGCCGGTTTTGCTTGTGGAGGCTTCTGTGTGCAGTTCGGTTGTGACTGGCCTGCCTTCTTCTATGCTTCCATCCCCGCTATCCTTGGTTTTCGCCTGAAGATGTATCTCGGTAAGCTCCACTGGAACGGGTATGTAGGCATCGCCATCAGTGCTTTCGTCGCTACACTCATCTGCTGGCTTACAACCTTCATCAGCCTGAACCCGACGATTGCCGCGGCGCTGCCTTCCTTCCTCCACTCCGACACCCCTTATCATCCGTTGATGGCGTGCACGCTGTTCATCGTGCCGGGTGTTCCTCTTATCAACTTTGTGACTGACATGGTGTCTAACCATGTACGTGTGGGGTTGACGCGTGCCATGATCACGCTGATGATCATCATCGCTATGTCGTTTGGTATCGTGTTTGCCATTCAGATCTGTGGCATTGACAACTTCGTCAAGGATCTCTCGATGACCCCGCACAACACGTTCCTCGACTATGCCATCGCTGCTGCCGTGTCGTCCATGGGCTTCGCCACTATTTACAACACACCGAAACGTATCATGCCGGTGCTTGCCGTGACAGGTATCATTGCGGTCTGCACACGCAACTTCGTCAACCTCGGACCGTCCAATGGTAACATAGGCCTCGATCAGGGTATCATCATCGGTTCCTTTGTAGGCTCGTGTGTCGCAAGTCTCATCGCTACGAAGTCGCAGCATATCCATCATATTCCTCATCAGGTCATCGCTATTCCTTCTGTCATCCCGATGATTCCTGGTGTGATGATGTATCGCTCACTCTTCGGTTTCATTCAGATGGATGGTGTCATCGGTGAGCTCACCTTCGCCTTCAACTGGGCTATCAAAGCTTCGCTGGTCATTCTCTTCATCGCTTTAGGTGTGGCTATTCCGAACATTTTCGTCCGTCGTCTTATCCAGCCGAAACGCAAGGAGAAGCTCCTCAAACTCGTGAAAGAGCGTCATGAGAAGCACCACGACATGGTGGATCTGAAAGAGATCTAATTTAAGTTAGGAGTTAAGAGATAGGAGTTAGGAGTTGTCTCTTGACGCGTTGCAGTGGCCGTGCCTTAGTGCCGGCCACCACCTGCAAAGAAATTGTATGTACAACATTCTGTATATATTCCTTGGAACTTTGAGGAAATTGTGCTATCTTTGTGGCATAATAAATCCATCTCGTTATGAATACAATGACAGTTAGCGGTTTCCGCAGAAATATGGCAGCTGCCTTCAACAAGGCTGCAGAAGGTGAAAATGTTATGGTTAGGCGTGGCACACAGGTGTTTGCTATCGTACCAGTATCGGATGATGAACTAACGATAACGCCTGAGTTGCAGGCTAAAATAGACAAGGCAAGAGCAGAAATCAAGGCGGGTAAGTGTGTTACCCTCAAGAGTCACGAAGATATAGATAAGTACTTCGATAGCTTATGACTTATACAATTAAAGTCTCTGAAAGCGCGGATAAGATTATTTCCAAATGGAAGAAGTCTAATCCAAATTTGTTCAAGAAGTACAAAAAGATCTTCGAGGACCTTTTGGAGCATCCGAAGACTGGCGTCGGTCATCCCGAACCGCTTATCGGTGGAGAAAGTATTACCTGGTCTCGTCGGATATCAGCTCATGATCGTATCATATATGACGTCGATGAGGATATCGTCTCTGTTTATGTTATTGAGGTTGAAGGGCATTACAATGATAAATAGCCCCCTCAACCTTGCACACCTTGCACCTTGCAAACCTTGCATTAAGGTTTTTCTAAGGACGAGTTTTGGTATTGGTTGTAGTGGCCGGCCTTGAACCGGCCACCATCTACAAAGAAATCAAGGCGGTATGGCCTTATTTATGGTTCCGGTTTTCGGGGTTGATTAGGCCCCCTTCGGGGACTTTGCCAACGCGAAATCTGGAAGAACCTGTTTCATTACTATCATTGTCTCCGAATAGAATCTACGGATAGTTCTATACCTGAAATGTTTTTATCATTTTGTGTAATTGAAATCAACGAATCGTTCGCAAATGTCAATGCAGTTGTTATAATAAACTCTGTATTCCGAACACGAGCTGGTTCTTTGTAGTATAGAACTTCTATTTTCTTATGATTTTTTGTAAATATATCAGAGCGGAAGGGCTTACCGCATAAACTCTTAACGTTGGATTTATTGGCTCCAAGGTCAATCTTCTCTATAGGAAACTTAGAAGCAGTTGGGGCAACGCCACAGGAGGATAGACCTAAAATTAAAATAGCTAATATTATTTGTTTCATCCTCATGATCATTCAATTTTTATGGTTCGTTCATATTAGATATACGGTGCAAAGATACTTAAGTTATCTGAAAAAACAAAGTAAAATGGAAGAATATTTTTGCTACCCCTCCATTTTAATTGAACCTTGTACACCTTGCACCTTGCAAACCTTGCAATAAGGTTTTTCTAAGGACAACCTCTGGTATTGGTGCAGTGGCCGGTCTTGTACCGGCCACCACCTGCAAAAAAAATCAAGGCGGTATGGCCTTATTTATAGTTCCGGTTTTCGGGTTGATAAGGTCCCCGGAGGGGGGCAATTAGGTTAGCCCCAGGTGAGGAGCGCAGCGACGTAACCTGGGGTGGACATCAGCAGTATATCTGAACAGTCGTCCTCGAAGAGGGCGAACCTATAAAGACCAGCATCCTGCTAAGGTTTGCCCTCTTCGAGGACACCTTTCAACGAAAACGCATAACACCTAACCCCCAGGTTGCGTCGCTGCGCTCCTTACCTGGGGCTTACCATGTTTGCCCTCTTCGAGGGCTTTCCCCGCTGTACAGATCGAATAAATTTATGGTCGTTTGTGTCAAGGAGGTAACGGTTCATTATAAGAAAAGACCCTTTTGGATTATTTGTATATCTCCTTGATGCGCCAGAATAGCAGCCCAAGTCTTATTGACTTTTTTCTTCTGTTCTGTTTTTTCCTTATTATCTTGTCTCGTAGTCATTTCTATAATATCTTTGATTACCTATTTTCCGCAAAAATAGTGTTTTTTCTTATATCATGCAAATTTTTACTTCAAATATTTGGTTCATCAAGACGATTATTTGTAGTAGCCCCTCAACCTTGCAAACCTTGCATCTTGCAAACCTTGCATTAAGGTTTTTCTAAGTGCAACCATTATCTCTTCAGTTCCTTCCTCAGATTCTTCCCTACTGCATACCATGACGGGATGCGCTTGAGCGTGTCGCGGATAGGCTGCACATCGTAGAGCATGAGTAGAAGCAGGAAGGCGATGCCAAGGATACAGGTGACGCCGTAGAGCTGCTTGATACTGATCATGACGATCTGTTGCATGTCCCATTGTATGCCGGAGGCTACGGTGTCAGCGACCTGATGCCTGATGCCGAACGAATAGAGACCTCCCATAATCGCTTCCACGGGAGCGTTGCGAATGAAGCCCGATATCGTCAGCCCCATGAAGAAATGCTCGAATGGCATGAGCTCCTCGAGATAGATGGTGAGGGCCGTGAAATAGATGGCATAGCCGAAAGCCCGCAACAAGAGAGGGATGATGAGCCGTGTGATGGGAAGATCGGGCGTGATGTAAAAGTACATCATAACCTGATAGCCCACGAGGGCAAAACCGCCTACAGTGAGCAGTCGCGTGTATTTCATTCGCAGCACCTTACACCAGTAGAGCGTGAAGAGACAGCCTAAGACGGTGCCGCACCAGCCGATGAGCTCGAGGCGCGACGTTGTGAGCATCCCCCAGTGCTCTATGCCTCCCATGAACGCGTTTTGCAGTACCTTTGGCGTCGTGTTAAGCCATTCAGCAATGAGATACAAGCCGAGGGTAGGGATGAGCGTTTTGTATTGGAATGCTTTCAATGAGATGTATGGATGTCGGATATAGCTCTCCCGCCACAGTGTCAGAGCGAGGGTAACGATGAAGCAGACCACACCCAAGCGCCAGTTGTAGCCGTCGATCCAGTTGTAATATTCCCCATATTCGAAGAGAAACACTACTTCCATCATCATTGCAGACCAGAGGAGACATCCGAGCCAGTCGACGGAGATGAGTGGCAGCGGCTTCATGAACCGGTAGTTCTTTGTCAGCACAAACACGGTGAGCGCGATGAAGAGCATCAATCCGATGATGAACCAGTTCATCATGTGCCAGTCCTGAAAGAAGTAGGTGAGCACGCCTGTCATCCAGCCTTGCAGATAGATATCGCCCACGACGACGATATAGAGCAGTGGGAAGAAGATCTGAAAGTCGCGCCCCGGTGCCATCCACAGTTGGATATTTGAAGCGCACTCGAAGGTACCGCAGAGCTTGAAGAACCCTGCGAGAAACGAGAGAGCAGCAAGCACGGGCACGCTTGTGGTGTGCATGGCGAGGAAGTTGCAGATGGCGATGACGAGCGCTGCATTGATGAGCAACTGTCGGTTCGTAAAGCGGAACTTGAAGCGGAAGAGAAGCGGGAACGGCATGTTCACGCCTATGACATTGCAGAGGCCGATGAACATCACGTCCTCCGTCATCGTTCCCGTAGAGCCGACGACATGAGAGGCAGCTCCAAGGTAGATGCAGCCTGTCAACTGAAAGAAGACCAGGAAGACGATGTATATCCATGGTCTTATTTTCTCCGGCACCTTATCCCGATACATCGGCATCGAGAAAGGGCCTGTAGGTATGGGTCCTGGCATGGCTTAGTAATAAATCTTTGTCTCGACATTCAGTCCGTCGATAAGTCTTTTCACATCCTCAGGGCGGTTGTTATTTGTGAGTTCGATACGCACGGGAATGCGCTGTTCCACCTTTACGAAGTTGCCGGTGGCATTGTCGACAGGCACCCCACTGTAGCCTACGCCCGTAGCATAACTGATGCTCTTCACCTTGCCGTGGAACACGATGTCGGGGATGGCATCAGCCGTGAAGTCCACTTTCTCTCCAATCTTGATGTGCTTCATCTGTGTCTCGCGGTAGTTGGCGATGACCCACACGCTGCTCATGTCGACGACGGAGACGAGGAACTGCCCCGGCTGAACGAGTTGGCCCACGTAGATGCTCTTGCGCCCGATATATCCGTCGCAAGGCGCTGTGATGACCGTGTAACTGAGGTTCAAGCGCGCCACATCCAACTGGGCGAGCGCAACGTTGATACCAGCCTCCGACTGTCCTAACTGATGGCGCTGCTGATTGGTGATCGTCGCTGTGGCGCGGCGTGAAGCGGAGGCTTGTTGCAACCGTGCCTTGGCAGCGTTGTAGCGCGATACAGCCTCTTCGTAGAGCGTCTTCTCGTGGTCGTATTGCTGTTGGGTCACGGCTCCGCGCTGGAGCAGTGCTCCGTAGCGTTCAAAGTCCTTGCGTGCGTTCTCCATACCTGCCTGAGCCTCGGCGATGCCGGCTCCCGCAACCTTCATGCTCTCGCTCGCCACCTGCACATTGCTCTGTGTGGTGTTGATACTTGCGCTGACGGCTCCTGCTCCTGAGTGCACGCCCTTTGCGTTGGCTTCAGCCTGTGCCAAGGCGAGGCGGAACTGGGCATCTTCGAGCACTACGAGGGTGTCGCCTTTGCGAACGTATTGAAACTCCTTGAACCTTATCTCTTTGATAAATCCTTGCACACGCGTGTTCACGGGGGTGAGACTGCGGTGCGCCATGGCGTTGTCGGTGTAGACGTAGTTGCCGAAATGCATAAAACGACTGCAGACGTAAGCGATACAGCCCAACATGAGGAGTACTACGACAACGTTATATGTTCTTTTGATCAGTCTTTTGTTGCTCATGATATCAATCTTTCATTATTTCATTTTTTCAATCTTTCATTATTTTAATCTTTCAATCTTCCTAAAGTTTTCCTGCTGTGAATAATAATTTGTAATACGTGAAAGCAACATTGATCTGTGCATCAACCTCGCTCAGCTCTGCGTCGAGCCGCACATTGGAGGCATCGAGCATGTCGGTGACGAGTACCAATTGGTTGAGATATCGGTCGTTGACAACCTCGTAGTTTTGTCGGGCGAGTTCCACTTTCTTCCGCTGTGTCTCCAGTTCCACGTAGCTCTGCTGATAATCGGTGTAGGCTTGCTGCACTTGGTTGTTGACCTGCTCCGCAGCTACATCGAGCGCCTCATTGGAGAGTCTTACAGCTGTCTTTGCTTGCCTCAACTGTTTGTTACTCTTGAAGAGCGAGGAGAGATTATAGTTGATGCCGATGCCAATGTACCATATATTGATGTTCTTGTTGATCGGGGGCAGTTCGTAAGTGATAGGTCCGTCGAAATTATCTGCCGCTACGACAGCCACTTTCGGGAGCATATTGCTTCGCGCCATCTTCACGTTCTGCTGTGCCTCCTCAATCTTCGTTCGCGCTGAGAGCAAGGAAGGAGCCGAGTCAGTGGCTTCTGCTTGCCAGGTCGGTTCCGCCCTATCACTGAACTTAGCGTTGGTGAAGTCTTCTATGGGGATCAGCTCCGTGTTCTTGACATTCAGTGTGTTGCATAGCTCATGGTTAAGTATCGAACGGTTGTTATGGAGCTTTGTAAGGTCGAGTTTGAGGTTCTGCATCTGGAGTTCATAGCGCGTGATATCGTTCTTCAACGCCATTCCCTGCGCTTCTCGCGCCTTGATATCGTTGAGCAGTCGCTCGGTCAGTTCGATATTCTTCTCCACGACTTTGATGCGGTTGTCAATCTTTGCTATGTCGAGATATTCACCGATAGCGAGGAGCCGCTCCTGCTCCCGTACTTGTTTTGTACCGATGGAAGCCTGTCGGGCCGCTATCTCAGCGAGGCGCACTCCCGTGTTCAAGGCTCCTCCTGCGTAGATCGTCTGACGTGCTTCGAGTGCGAAGTCGTTGCCGAAATGAGGGGAGTGAAAACCGTGGGCGTCTCCGAAGTGGCGGTTTGTCATCAAAGCGTTTCCGATGTAACTGGCGCTGAGACTCTTGTTGATATCCGGCAGTTTCTGACTCTTCGCTACTTCGATGCCTTGCTGCGCAATCTCTTCCGTGGATCGCTGCGCCCGCAGACTCTTACTGTTCGCTTCTACAAGTTCAAAGAGTTGATGGATGGTTACTTGTTTAGCATTACCTTGTCCCCAGATTGCATGAGGTGCTGCAAAAGCTAAACATAGTGCGAATACTATTTCTTGTCGATTCATTTCTATGCTGTTTATCGTTTGCAAAATTACGACAATTCCAACTGTTAAGCACTTTAAATATTTCGCGGGTCATGGTATTTATCGGTACAATAGTGCTGAAAATTGAAATAAAATCACCATCTTTGCAGCATAATTCGGAAATAAAGACTGATAGAAACAGAATAATGGACAAAGAAACGATGGTGATCCAGCGGGCTACTCTGACAGAGTCGGATCTCGCACGGTGGCAAGATGAGGGCATGCTGCTTGAAGATGGCTGTCTGCTCTATTGTGTGTCGGGGGATGCTGTGCTTACCGTGAATTTCGATACATGGACCTTTACGCGCCGCTCTGTGATCATCCTCTTCCCAGGTGATATGGTGGAAGTAAGCTCAGTAACGGACGATTTCAAGGTGCAGATGCTCCGCTATAGTGCTTCGTTACTTCGGGAGGCTTCCTTACAGTTGGAGCAGACGGTCTATTCGCTATTGAGGAAGGACCGGTGTCGTGGTGCCTCGCCGTTAGTAGAGGATATCGTCAGTCAGATCTTTGAACTCTTGAAGAATTATCAAGAGGTGTGTCCGGATAGTTTCAATCAGATTGTGCTTCTCCAGCTTAAGGCTTTCTTCCTCGGTTTCCACAATTATCTCCTCCGTAATCCGCATGAAGTGCAGCCGGAGGAAGGCTCCGAGCGCATCAATGAACTCTTCTCGCGCTTCATGGAGACGATCATGGAGCATTACAAAGAGAGCCGGGAGGTCGCGTTCTATGCCGCCCGGCTCCATATCTCTCCCAAGTATCTGTTCAATATCTCGCTTGCAAAGACTGGGCGTTCGCCGAAGACGATCATTGATCATTATGTCATCATGCAGCTCAAGCTCTTGCTGCGTACATCTACGGAGAGCATCAAGCAGATTGCCTGGGATTATCATTTCAACGACGACTCCTTCTTCTGCCGTTACTTCAAGAGCCACACGGGCCTCTCCCCACAACAGTTCAGGAAGGGAGTCGTTTAAGGTGTTAGGTGATTCTTACACACCTTACACCTTACAAACCTTACAATAAGGTTTTTCTAAGTCGTTGCTTAGAACTCTACCGGTACCACGAGCTTCATCGTAATGTTGCGGCCCATGTTGTAGATGCCCGGGTGACCGTTGTCGGGAGTCGCCTCCACATATTTCAGCCTACTGAGATGACTCTGATAGGCACGGTTGAAGAGGTTGGTGCAGCCGAGATAGAGGCTGGCACGTTTCACGCCATGAATCTTCAAGTCGGTACCGGCGAGGATATTAAATAATGTGTAGGAGGATGTTGCTGTCTCCGTGCTGTTGAGCGCATAGAAATGGTTCTGACGCAGGTCGCACTCGGCTTGCAAGGCAAAGTAGGTGTTGTTCAGAACTTTGCCGTCGCGGATGAGGTCGTAACGCAGGTCGCTGGTGAAGCGAGGCGCCGGTGTCCAAGGGAGATATTTGCTCTCGTGCGGCTGGTGGAGTTGTACACTGTTGACATAAGAGAACGTGTTCTGGAAGTGGAGGCGATCAATAGGATGGAGGTCTATGCTCGCTTCTCCGCCGAGCATCCGCGCATTACCCTGGCGGTACTGATACGTATCGTAGCCTTCGGTTTTAATGTCCGCCAACTTATCCGCGAAGATATAGTTGTCGATGAAGTTGGCAAAAAGCGATAACTGGAAGGAGATGAGATTGGAGGTATAATCCCATCCTGCATCCATCTGCCAAGAATATTCCGGATGGAGGTTCCCATTGCCGAGCTCATATCTCACAGAGCCTTCGTGCACCCCGTTGGAACTCAGTTCGCTGAGGTTCGGAGCCCGGAAGCCGCGGGCAAGGTTGAGGCGTATATTCATCTTCGGGCTGACCGCATAGACGGCACCGACGCTCCCTGTGAAAGCAGAGAAGTTGCGACTGAGCTGTGTGAAAGTGTTCTCCAAAGCGAAGGTGTGGAGATGCCGGTTGTCGAATCTCACGCCACCGCTGAGCGTGAATGCTCCGACCTTGTATGAACTCGTGGCGTAGGCACCGATGTCGAAGAGGTTATAAGCTGGAATGAGGTACTCGTCGCCCTTATTAAACATTTTCTGGTACATGCCGTTGATACCCGTGGCAAGGTTCCAGTCACTCGTGAGCGGAAGCCGGTATTTAAGATCATAGTTGACGGTGTGAAGCTTCATGTCGAGGCCGGGTGCCGTTGGACTGTCCTCATATTCCTGCCGGTGGTTCTGCTGATAGGCGAGGATAGCCTGTAGCGTGCCGTTGCCAAGGAAGAACGAGTTGTCACTCACCACTTTATAGTGATATACTTGTTGGAAAGGCAGTTGCCTACCATAGGTGTAACTGTCGCTGCGCTCGCCCTCGGCGATGCCTGGTGTGAGGTTGTAATAGCTCATTTTCAAATGTGTGTACCCCCAACTCCGGTTGATACCTGCCATTCCCTCTGCTGCCCGTTCGCGATACTGAGATCCGACGACATATTGATCAATCTTGTCTTTGTAAGCATGGGCTAAGGTCTGTGACCAGCGTGCGTTCCACACGATACCATCCTCGTTGCCTTTGAAGTTGACGGAGTATCCGAAAAGTCCGTTATTGGTTTGATATTGTGTCTCAGCGTTTGCCTCCATCGTTCCGATGGGTGCAGTAGGCTCATCGTGGAAGATGATGGCACCGCCCATGGCATCACTGCCATACATCAATGAGGCAGGACCTTTGAGAATCTCTGCGGACGATACACTTTCGGGGTCTATCTCTACGCCATGCTCTTCGCCCCATTGGTTACCTTCCTGTCGGATCCCGTCGTTGACGACAACGACCCGGTTGAAGCCGAGACCGCGCACGACGGGCTTTGAGATGCCGCCACCTGTCGTGACCTGAGAGACACCGGGCTGGAAGCTCAGGGCGTCGATGATGTTCGTTGAAGGTGTAGCTGCTAACATGGTCTTGCCGACGACAGCGATGGGTGTCGGCGAGTCTTTCATCAGTGCCTGTCCTGTGAGAGCTGTCACAACGACCTCGTTGATCATGGCATCCGATTCGTCCATCTTGAGGTTGAGCGTGTGTGTCGTCGACAGGTCGATGTTTTTGACGATTGTCTTATGCCCAAGATAACTCACCTGGATAGGTGTCGTCTTGTCGGGGAGGCGCGTGAATTCATAGTGCCCATCCGCATCTGTCGTTGTGCCATTGGAGAGTTCCGGGAAATAAATAGTCACACCAACAAGTTTCTCTCCGCTCTTCTTGTCAGTGATGGTTCCTGAAAGGATGTTGTCACCATTCAGGGTATCTGCCACGGCAGCCAAGCATGAGCATACCGTGAGCAGAAGAAATATGATTCTGTTCATGAGGAATAATAATAATAAATGAATGGGTTACCGAATAAGCTGTGTTTACCCGTAAACGGGTAAGCACAGTACCTAAATTTTACCCGTAAACGGGTAAACACAGTACCTAAATTTTACCCGTAAACGGGTAAGCACAGTACCTAAATTTTACCCGTAAACGGGTAAACACATTACCGCATCGGTGGGCCACGGAGCGAATAAGCCCTTTGCTTCCTCAGACAAAGGGTATAGGAGGCTTTGTAACCGAGAGAAAAAGCAAAGCCGCAGACAGTGAGGACCGTAAGCTGGGTGCCGGCTACAAAAGGCAAGGCCAGGAACGTGCAAAGCACGCAGTGGTCGATAGTGAAGGTGTTGGACGAGAGGTGACCGTTGTGGTGGATGTGATGCAGACAGGCAGAGCACTCCGTGGTCATCAATCTCTGTTCTTGTTGGTGAGTGTGGAGAGAAGCGAACAACAGCATGGGGATGAACACTCCAAGGAGTATCCATGCACTTAGTTGCCGCTTATGATTCTGATTTCTCACAAATAGTCTTTTCTCGTTTGCAAAGTTAGTGTTTTCTTATTATAATTGGAAAGATTTTAATAATTTTGCCAAGAAAATAAACAAATAATAGGGAAATGTCGATAAAACTGAAGCGTTCGGACGAGGAGATGCGCTGGAAGGTTCTCTCTTCTCAATATGTAGTGAAAGAACCGTGGATGACGGTTCGTAAAGACAAACTGATGCTGCCCGACGGCCGTATCAAGGATGACTACTGGTCGTTGGAATATCCCGACTGGATCAATGTCATTGCTATCACGAAAGACGGCAAGTATCTCTTTGAGCGTCAGTACCGGCATGGCTTGGATGTTGTGGAGTGGGAGATTCCTGCCGGCGTGATAGAGAAAGGAGAGGAGCCTATGGCGGCTGCCCAACGTGAGCTGATGGAAGAGACCGGCTTTGGCGGTGGTGAATGGGAACCATTCATGAACCTTTGTCCCAACCCCGGTACTAATAACAATATCGCCCACACGTTCCTTGCCCGGGGCGTGGAACATGCAGGCGCGCAACATTTTGATGCCAATGAAGACTTGGATGTCTACCTCCTCACGGCTGCGGAGGTACGTGGCATCCTTGAGCGGGGTGAGATCATGCAGGCGTTGATGGCTGCTCCGCTGTGGCGGTTAGTTGCAACCCGTGGTCTGTGATCGTGATGAGGTGTCGCTTATAGAGATCACCGACTGCTTTCTTAAACACTTTTTTGCTCACTTGGAACGTACGTTTGATGTCGTCGGGCGCACTCTTGTCACCGAAAGGACAGAAGCCGTCATGACTCTTGATCCACGTTAAGAGCGTGTCGGCAAAGTCGAGTGTCTGACGACGTCCAGTGGGCTGAAGGATGATGTCGAGCTTGCCGTCAGGACGTATTTTCTCTACGAAACCTTTCAGCTGGTCACCCGTGTGGACATACTGAAAGATCTGATCGCGATAGACGAGTCCCTGATAATGATTG
>ULTQ01014435.1_pt1 | contig 15366 bp, 8 predicted proteins | sample 1957731 | NCBI WGS metagenome assembly ULTQ01 (sample SAMEA4835738, study PRJEB28245) | human gut metagenome | biome: gut microbiome; material: fecal sample | place: Denmark | collected 2008 | reverse complement strand
GCTGCGCGGCCGCCATTACCGACACGCCCCGTCAGGCTTACAACAAATTTAACGAAGGCGAATTCATCATCGCCAAACGCACATGGATAATCGGCGGCATCCTGCTGGCCGGCGGTCTGGTGGCCATTTTGGCCGGGGGCGGCGGCGGTGGCGGCGGCAGCCATTATTATTTCGTTCCCTATACCGAGCCGGACGACAGTCTGGCCAAGTTTGCCGGTACCAAATCGCCGAACACGCCGGAATCTTCGCCCTACAAGGCAATCAAGTATTTTGCCGACAACAACCAGACGATTGTTAACAAGGTCGAAGGCTCGGAAACCAACGATTTCTCAATCAGCAACAATTCGTCAATCAAGGTCAAAAACGACGAAGGCACCGAAGAAGACAAAAAGCTTGTCGACATCATCGACCTTAACGGCAATATACTCGACTACGCGGCTTATCTGCAAGTCGGCATGAAAGCCCGCAACAATTCCTCCGTGATTAACGGAACCGCCGAAGACGGCGCCAACGCCCCGATGATTACGCTCGGCGACGCAACCGTCGGCATGGCCGCCGATGACAAAAGTTCGGCACTTAATTACGGAACCATCAAGGTCCTGGCTCAAAACGGCACGCTCGGCATGGCGGCAGGCAACCATTCGACGGCCACCAACCAGAACGGCAATATCAACCTGCAATTCAAGGGCTTTAACGATACGGACAGCATTATCGGCATGTATGCCGACACCTACTCCTCCATTATTAACAACGGCAGCATAACCGGCAACACGATTGATGTCAGCGGCACCACCGGCGCGGGAAGCGGTTCGTCGTCCGGTTCCGGTACGGGTTCCGGTACGGGAGATACCGGAGACGCCGGCGATACGACTGAAGCGACGGCAAATGCGGGTACAATTATCGGCATGGAAGTCCGAACCGTCAACGAAGTGTCTTATCCTGACCGCGTCGATCCGTCCACGGCCTCCAACAACGGCAGCATTACCCTGAATGCCCAGAGCGACTCTGCGGCAATCAGAACTTCGCTTATCGGCATGGGCGGATATCTCGACAAAGATTTTCTGGACGGCACAAAACTCATCCGCCGGGCCAGCAGCCTGTATCTGTTTAACGGCGTCAACGGCGAAATTGAGCTTAACTACACGCTGACCGGCAGCGGAACCTACGCACCGGACGCCAATACGCTGCTGAAAGGAAACGGCGGCATTATCGGTATGAGGGCCGATGCTAAAACCTCGGCAATCAACAAAGGAAAAATCAGCCTGAACCTTTCTTCCGGCGTCGATAACGCCGGCGCCGGCATGCAGGCGGTTCACGGCGGTTCCATCAGCAACGAAAACGAGATTTCCGTTATCGGCGGCAAAGGCAACTCCGGTATGCTCAGCGTCCGCGGGCAAGGCAGCAACGCCGAAATCGACTCGCTTCTGCCGACTCTGACCAACACCTCGACCGGCAAAATTGTCGTCAACAGCGAAGACGGTTTCGGCATGGCGTCGTTTAACGGCGGAACCGTTACCAACAACGGCTCAATCACAATGAAGAGCAAAAGTACCGGCATGCGGACAAACAACGGCATTCTGACCAACGGAACCAATGCAACGATAACGCTTGAAAACAACGGTTCCGGCATGGTTCTGAAATCGGGAGATCCGACAACCGATACTGCCGCTTCGGACGGGGACGGTTCCGGCGACGGCGGTGATGACGCCGCGGGCGGCGATACGACGGACGACAGTTCGGACACTTCCTCCGCAACCAAGCAGGATCTGAGCCGGGCGCAGGCCGTCAACAACGGCACGATTACCATCAACAACGCCGACGACGCCAAAGGCATTTTCATTGAAGACGGTACGGCCATCAACAACGGTTCGGGGATTATCATTACCAATACCTCACGCGTTCCGTCGGCAGCTTCTTACGGTATTAAAGCCGAAAAAGGTACGGTTGAAAACAACAGCAAAATAGACATGAACGTTCTGGTTTCGACTGACGGTTCGACCAGTGTCGACTCTTACGGAATTTTCAGCGACTCAGCCAATATTACCAACGGCGTCAACGGCAGTGTCGTTTTCCGCAAACGCGGCACCGGCATCGCAACAACGTCGGGCCGGGTTATCAACATGGGCAGTATCAAACTCGAACAGGGCGGCACCGGCATTTCGTCGGCCAACGGCGACGTTTATAACGCCGAAAACGCCCAGATTGTCATTGACGACAACAACACGGCGTCCAGTACGGGAATTGTGGCTCAGGCAGGTAAAATAACCAACGACGGCACCATATCCATTACCAACGGCAACGGTGCCACCGGCATTAAGGCCGGGCTGCTGGTCAACAACAATAAGCTGATTACGCTTACCGGCCGCAACATTACCGGTATTGAGCTGACCGGCCAGGACGCAATTGCCAACAATTACGACGACATCAGCATTACCAGCAACGGCATCAGCGAAAACAACTTCGGCATCAAAGCCGGCGCTTCGGCCGTCAACGCCACAATTACCAACAACAACGACATTAAACTGACCGGCAGCAGCAGCTACTCGAGCACACAGCAAAAAGGCTACGGCATCTCGATTGTCGACGGCACGGCAGAAAACAAAGGCAGCATTACTTTTGACGGCATGTATGGCTGGGGTATGTATACAACGACCGGCACCGTCAAAAACTCAACGGGTTCCATCATCATGAATGCGGGCGGTACCGGCCTGTACGGAAACGGCAGCGGCGCGCAGATGATTAACTCCCAGAAAATCGCGATTAATGTTCCGGACAACGACGACAAGGCCGAAACCTACGGCATTTATGCAGACGGCGGTGCCTCGGCCAGCAATACGGCCAATGCGGAAATCTACATTAAGAGCAGTTCCGTAACCGCCAATATGCTGGCGAAGGCTTTCGGCATTTATGTAAATCAGGGCAGCGGTACCAATCAGGGCACGATTAAAATCGAAGGCAGCAACACGGTCGGCATGGCCTATGCCGGCTCAACGGACACAGACGCCATCATCAACCTTGAAAGCGGCCTGATTAACCTGACGGGCAACAATCATATCGGCATGACGGCTGCCGGCGGCGTTGCCACCAACCGCGGCACAATCAATGTCGGCGTCAAAACCGATGACGGAACAATCACGGCGTCCCCCTACTCTGTCGGCATGCAGACGACCGGCGGCATTGTTCTCAATCAGGGAACAGTCAATGTCAACTCCGCCAATTCGGTAGGACTGCAAAGCGATGACGCCAACGGCGTAATTACCAACAACGGCACGATTTATATTGATGACACCGCCCTCAATTCCTATGCCTTCCTGAGTAAGGCCGGTTCGGCCGTCAACGGCACGACAGGCATTGTCATTAACAACCAGAGCAACACCGACTATATGCGGGCCGAAGGCGGCGAAATCAGAAACAACGGCACGCTGACCATTAACAACAGCGTCAGCAACGTCAACGCCATGCACGTTGCGGAAGGCGGTTCGGCTCTCAACTACGGTGACGAGCAGAGCGGTGTTTACGGCACAATTAACGTCGGCACCTCGTCTTCAGCAACGGGAACCAACAACGTCGGCATGCTGGTAGACGGCGACGAGGCTGGCAGCGCAACCAACGAAGGCGTCATCAACGTCTACTCAAAAGATTCTTACGGCATGAAAGTTGATAATGAAAACGGTTCGTTAATCAACAACGGCACAATCAATATTATGGCCGGCGCAACCGGTTCTGTCGCCATGTATGGCGAAAAAGGCACCATCAGCAACGGTAAAAAGGGCGTTATCAATATGGGCGTGTCCGGTACGGTTATGAAAGCTGCCGACGCCACAATCAGCAACGAAGGTACCATCACACTGGCAAATACGGCTTCGACGGCAATGAGGATAACCAATAACGGTACCGCACAGAACGCAGCTTCAGGCACCATTAACGTCAACGGCAGCAACTCCTATGCCCTGGCGGCCGATGACGGCGCGACGGCCACACTGAACAATGCAGGAACGATTAACATAAATAACGGCGCTACGGGCAGCTATGCCATGTACGGGAAAAACGCCACCCTGACCAATGAAACCTCAGGAACGATTAACGTTCTGCAAAGCGGCACAACGGCAATGTTTACGCAGGTCGGAAAACTGACCAACAAAGGCAAAATCAATCTGGCAGCCGCGGATGCAATCGGCCTTTATGTTACCGAAGGACAAGCCGTCAATGACTCCGGTGCAACTATTGACGTTAACAGCAACGGCAAGGCGATGAATGTTGTCGGCACCGGCAGCATTACCAACAGCGGCACCATAAACCTCAATGCTGCAAACGCCTATGGCCTGTATGCTCAGAACGGCGGCACGGCAACCAACTCGGGAACCATAAAACTCAACAGCTCGGGAACGGCCTATGGCATGTATGGTTCCGGCGGCGCAAAGCTGACAAACAATTCAAGTATTAACGGCAAAGCGGAAAACGCCTATGGCATGTACGGAAGCAATATGACCAATGCCGGCACGATTTCCATAACCGGCACCGGTACCGGCGCTTCTTACGGCATGCGCAGCACCGGCGGTACGGTAAGCAACACCGGCCAAATTGAAGTTACGGCAAGCCAGGGTTACGGCATTTCGCTGACCGGTTCCGGCACGGCGACCAACTTGGGAACGATTACGGTCACGGGAACCGGCAGCGACACATCCTATGGCATGTACGGTTCCGGCGGCGCCAAACTGATTAACAACGGCACAATCAATGTCAATTCAACAAGCGGTACGGCCGTCGGCATGTATGCCACCGGCAGCGGCAGCTCGATTACCAACACCGGCAACATTGTTTTGAACGGCGTATCCATTACCACGGATTATTCGGGAATTTCTTCCAGCGACGATCCGGATACCGATGCCACAAACTGCACCTCGGCTGGCTGCGGAAACTTCATTAAAGTTGAAAACGGTGCAACATTTCACAACAACGGTCAGGTCAGTTCGGCATCGGCCATAAATTTCAATGTTATGTCCGCCGCCAATACGGGAACCATCATGCTTGCCCGCGGCGGTTCGTTTGAAGCTCCGGAAATTTCCGGCGAAATTACCGCGGCTGCGGACATTGTCACGGAAGGCAACGAAACCACCTATGTCAACGAGAACTCGTTTGTCGGTCAGGACAGCGGCATTAAGCTTAATTCCGGTTCTTATCTCTTTGACGCTTATCTGGTTACCAACGAAGCCGGAAATCAGGACGTGGTCATGACCATGAAAAATTTCGCCGACGTGGTTGACAACGGCAGCGTGGCAAACTTCCTGTCCTCCAACTATACGCTCGGAAAAAACATGGACATGTACAGCATTCTGAAAGCGGCCGGAGACGCCACTTCGTTCACGACGGCCGTCGCCGAACAGATGGGTCTGAATCTGATTCCGAGTTTTGCCAAACAGAACATGGACATCGTCAAGGCCGTCAACCGTCATATGAGCCAGACGCTGTTTGCCAACCAGAGCAGCAATGACGTTCGCGCTATGTTTGATTTTGTTTACGATTACCGCGAGCAGGACGGCGTCAACATGCTCAGCGGCTATGAAGACAATGCGGCAACGGCATATGCCTTGTTTGACCGCAAATACAACAACAATTTCCGCTACGGTCTGGGCGTCAGCTTTACCAGATATGAAAGCGACTACGACAACGGTTCCAGCCGCGATGAAGTCGTCGCGCAGGTTCTGGCTCCTTTGATTTACACGACCGAAGGCCTGAAAGCCGTTTCGATGCCGCGTCTGGGTATCGGCTGGGGCGAGTATAAACGCAGAATCGGCAGTGACGAAAGCAAAGCCGACGTTAAGAATTACTATTACGGCATTACCAACGAAGTCCGCAAAGAAATAGACCTTGGCACGGTTACGCTGGAACCGACGGCAGAATTCAACATTCTGGGACTGTATCAGGACAGCACCAAAGAGAAAAACGGACTGGAAGTCAAATCCGCCAATAATCTCTCGGTCGAAGGCGGTATAGGCCTTTACGCCCGCAAGTCGTTCAGCATTATGGAAGAAAATGATTTGACACTGCGTGCCGGCGGCAGCTGGTATCATGAGTTCAACAATCCGTATCAGGCGGCCAGAGCCAGAATTGCCGGCATGCTGGGCAGTTATCAGATGGATACCTATGACGTTGAGCGCGACCGCGGTATTCTTTCTGTCCGCATGGATTATAAACATGACCGGTTTGACTTCTACTTTGAAGCTAACAAGTTCCTGGAAGAAGACGACGGCTACGCTCTCAGCGCCGGTCTGGGTTATAAATTCTAAAAATCCGAAGCCCCTCATTTGAGGGGCATTTTTTTTGCCAAAAATAAAAGCGGATTCAATAATAGTTGACTTTTGTCGCGCGCCGCGTTATATTATAACTGTGGTGTATTAAAGTGATGAAGTCTCTTTTTGAGAAATTTCCGTCTTTTTTGGTGCACCCGTATATTAACGCAGGTTTCGGTTTTTTTATTGTTTGAGGTGTACCATGTCTTATTCTCGTTGCTTATCTTTATCGGCCTTATTAGCTTCAACTTTTATTACGCCGGTAACGGCCATGGATTTGACGCCGGTTTCCTCTGACAATAATGCTATACTTGAATACACACATACATACACACCTGTTCCGGAACCTGCATCTTCTTTTGCCGACATGTCGCGTTCTTATCAAACCGCAGGCATCTGTTTTCTCGGCGTCGGCGACTGCGACCCTAACGTCGGTTTCGGCAAAGGTGACAGTGATTATACGATGGATACTGCAGCTCAATGCAGAAATGAAGGCTTCGTAAATTCATGCTCTTCCGGTTATTGTATGGACGGGTCCTGCTCGTACAATGCCTCTTACGGTAAATGTATTGCGGAAAACTGCCCTACTAATTCTTCCCCTACATGTACAGGTGCTGTCATTGGCAAAACAGCCTGTGGCGGAAACTGTAAACAATGTTGCTCCGATACCTGTGCCAGCGGCTCAAAATCTTATACCGGTTCCTATGCTTCGACAACCGAATGCGGAACCAAGTGTTATTATTGCAATACCAGCTGCTCTTCAGGAAGTACATCTTATACCGGTTCGGTAGTTGGATATAACGAATGCGGTACTGCTTGCAAATCATGTTCAACAACCTGCCCGTCCGGAAGTTTGAGTTATACGGGAGACGTGGCTTCTTATAACGAATGCGGCAGCGCATGTCGTTACTGTGACACCTCTTGTCCGTCAGGAACATCAACTTCCTATTCCGGTTCCACAAGTTCTTATAATGAATGCGGCTCGGCCTGCAAAAACTGTTCAACAACTTGTCCCAGCGGATATTCTTTATCTAATCCCGGTGGGTGCTACGATACAACGACAAACGAATGCGGAAACACTTGTTATAAATCCAAAGCCTGTTGTTCCGATACCTGTTCCAGCGGTTCAAAATACTACTCCGGTTCTTATGCTTCAACGACCGAATGCGGTTCAACCTGCTATTACTGTTCAAACAGTTGTCCAAGCGGTTCAACTTCTTATTCCGGTTCTTATGCCTCAACTACTGAATGCGGAAGTAGTTGCTATTATTGTTCCAGTAGTTGCTCAAGTGGCTCTACGTCTATTTCCTGTTCTTCGGGTTATACAAAAACTTCCGTTGGCTCAACCGAATGTGGCTCTACTTGCTATGAATGCGTTAAGGACGATCCTTGCGACAACTATACTTCAAAAACTTGTGATTATGGATGTGCTTCTTACTATTCCGACTGTTCGACAAAGTGCCAGACCTGTTACTCCGATAACTGCCACAACAGAACCGCCGTCATCGCTTCCTGTCCGGCAAACGCGACCTGCTCCTATTTCTCCGACTGCTCCTCCAAAATTCAGAGCTGGTCCTGCAACTCTGGATATTCGAAATCGGGAAGTTCCTGTGTAGAAGATACCCCCTGTATTAGTTATGACGGACAAGACTGCGCTTATAATGATTGCCCGACTTATACCTGTACATGTTGTCCTTCTTTTGGCGGTTTCAATTCATCCTGTTGTGTGTATGACGATATGTGCACTACAACGGGGCATCCGATGTGCACCGATGCCGTTCCGTACGTTGTTGGCAGCTGCTGTTGTCCTACTTCAACTCAAACTTCAACTTATAACTGTGATTGTTGTACAAGTGAATTATAGTAACGGTTGTTTCAGTAATTGCCCGGGCTTTGATATCGTTGACGGTTGGTGCTTTTGTTATGAACAATATAGCCCCAGAAATCAAACCCAGAGGCAGATTTGCAGCAGAAAAAAGGTCATCTGAAAACAGATGACCCGAAAAAATTTTTCTTACTTCAGATTGTTCGGATATTCCGCTCAGGATATTCGACCATTGTTTTGGACGGCGTTTCCAAATATACGTAATGGACAAGTCTTGCGGCATGTCTGATGCGGATATCTGCAGCATCGTCGGCGCGGATGAATAAAATGTCACGGTAACCATCCCCGGCATTTTTCATTGCGACCAGCCAGCCTTGATTGCCGTCCACCATAGCCTTAACGAAAGTCGGATAGAAATGTCCCTTGAACTCTTCGCGATAATCTTTTTCGATTATCTTCCAGACTTTCCAGACATCGGCTCTGGTTTTCAGTTTCGGCTCATCCTTTACTTCGACGCAAATTTCGTTATCCGCACGGTAAACGCGATAAGCTTTGCCGTGAAGAACAATTTTTTCGCCGGGGTCAAGAACATTAAACTTGAGGTTCGTGACGTTGGCAAAAATAACATTTGCATCCAAATCCCAGCAATATTCCGTATTGCTGTATTTGAAACGGAACAGGACACAAATTTCCTTGTGCATTTGTTCGTTGTTAACCGTAAAGTCCACAGCCGAAAAGCGGACAATGTTCGAAATCTTCTGACCCGGAAACAAATTGGCCAATTCATGCTCAATCTGTCCCAAAGTAACTGTCTTTTTCATACTTTGTTTATAATTATAATGGTTTGACATAATTTCTATTTAAGAGGGTTTTATTTTAACAAAAACGGCATTTTCAGTCAACTTATATTAGCCGTCACTTTTTCAAAAAAAAATGATTTTCCGGCCTTTTTATTTGAAAAACAGGGTTTAGATACAATGCGTCTTCTGTTTTTTTTGATATTCACAGTTAAGGATTGTTACGATGAACAGACATTATTTGCTTCTTTCGGCGGTTTTGACCGGCTCATTTCTGGTTGCAGACGCGCAAGCCGCTTTTGTTTCTTCTGACACCTATGCCGATGCCGTTATTCATTCCAGCGACAAAGAGATCAACGCGCCCAAAAGCGTCCGGCAGCGAATTGCAGCCAACGAAACGCGCCGCAACCATCGTTTTTCAGACTTTGCCAAAGACTATGCCGACTTCAAAAACCGTCTGAGCAAAGAATACAATTTTGACTATTCAATCGATGTTTCCTATATGCCGCAGCACGGCGCTCCGAACGGCAAACGCGCCTCGCAGCAGATTTTGATTTATCCGACCTTTTCATGGACAAACTTCAAAAACGAATACGGTACAGGAACCCTTACCGCCGCATACAACATTGCCCGTTACGGCGGTGCGCAGGCTTCAAAGGTCGGCAGCAACATCGGCGTGGCAACCGCCATCAACGACTATGACTCGCCCTCCAACAGCTTTGACGAATTGCTGTATACCTATCAGCTCGGCGGCAGCTGGGATTGGCTGACTATCGGCCTCGGCCAGTTTCCGATGTATAATTTCGACGGAAGCGCCTACAACTCCAACCAACAGGTTAACTTTATCAACTACGCCCTGTCGCAGAACGCCAGTTCCACCTACTCTACCGCCGGCGTCGGCACCTATGTTCAGATTGCGCCGAACAGCGACTGGACTTTTGTTCTGGGCGCGCAGGACGCCACCAACGTCGACGGCATCAGCGTCCGCGTCAACAATCTGGACGAAGAACACTACACCACTTTCGGGTCAATTTCCTACACGCCGACAATTAAAGGGCTGGGTGCCGGACAGTACTCCATTTTGTTGTACAACATGCCAAGCGTGAAAGAACAGCAGGGAACGACCAACGGCTGGTCGCTGAACCTTTCGCAGGACTTCGGCGACAAACTGAGTTTGTTTGCGCGGATTAACGGCGTATCCGGCAATGTTGCGACCATTAACCAGTCGTGGGTACTGGGCGGCGTTTACAACAATCCGCTCGACCGCAATCCGCTGGACCAAATCGGTCTGGCATTTGCCTACAACAAAATTGACGAAAAAGCCGTCGGCTCGAAGCTGGACCATGACGCTGAAAAAGTCATCGAAGCCTATTGGGCCTGGGGAATTTCAAAATGGATGACCCTGACGCCGGATATCCAGTTTTACATTGATCCGGCCGAAAATCCGAAATCAGATTACGCAACGGTCGTATCGCTGCGCGCAACTTTCTTTTTCTGACGAAAAAAGCCGGTTAAGACCGGCTTTTCCGTTACATGCTGACATTTCTCCGCCCGGAGGCTTTGGCCATGGCCAGCGTTGTCATCTGAAAATCGTTGTTTTTGACGCCGGCTTCCAGCGAAGCAAGCGCCGAACGGGGATCCATCTGACAGATACGCTCCTGAAGGCAGGTGTCTATGATTTTTCCCAACTTGATTATCGTTTCAATATTTTCGGTTTTATACGGACGAATACCTTCGCTGTTAAAGCTGATTTCAATCCCTTCCCGGCTGTTATAAACCGCCGTCAGATGAAGGCCGCTGGACGTATTTCGGCTGGAACGCGATAAGATAATGTCGCCTTCTTCCAGATTGGCTTTGTCGGCTTTGGTCGGCTTTTCGATGATGCAGTCGGGAAAGTTCTTTTTGACATATTGTTTAAACATCGGGCAGGAAACCATACTGTGCCCCTCGGTCGTATTGCCGTCTGGCATAAAACGTTCCAAATCTCCGGTTTCCTGATTGACATCATAAAGGCAACGCATGACCGAAGCAACGCAGTAGTTTGAGCCTTTGGGAATGCCGCCGCGCGGATAGACGACATCGAAAAAGTGCTTTTTGATATAATTTTTCTTATCCATACCGCTTTTGGCTTTGACAATATTCTGATACTGAACCAGCTTGGCAAAAAGCTTTTCCTTAATCAGCCATTCCCTGCGTTTCTGCAATGCGTCGTCGACCTGTGCCCGGGCGTTCATTTCGGCCATCACGGCTTCGCCGGGGATTTTTCCGGTTGTGGCGGCCTGCGTACCCAAAAGCGTGTTGCCTGCCTGCGGAATGGTCGCCGCACACTGCAATGCCAGATACATGGATACCCGTTTCAAACTGCGCAGCAAAGCTATTTTCTGCTTTTTGATGCGGTTTTTGACGGCCTTTTTGCGTTCTTTGGGGTTCAATCCTGCCTGAGCGGCATCTGAAATTTTCTGCTGCATTATTTCTAACCTGTTGTAATATCATTCCGTTTACAATAAAACTATAACATGCCCCTTAAATAAAATCATCAAAAAAATATTTATACAGATGCCAATAATTTTAACTTTACTTTTACCGCGTTTTGTTTGTAAATAACTAAATAAATTCAGCTCTTGAAAAGAATACGATAACGCTATGAAATATATTTATAATCTTTCGTTTTTAGGGATTTTGACCGTTATGTGCAGCGCATGCAAAACCCAGGTCATTACGCCGGCGATTGTTCCGCCGGTTGAAATTGAAGCGCCGCAGCCGGCGCCGACCAGCCATTCGCTCGGCATCATCGGAGCCGTCGAACCGGTTTACGTACTGCCGATGAAAGCGCCCTTTGCCGGGCGCATTGACACCGGCGCCGAAACGTCTTCCATTGACGCTTCTGACATAAAAACCTTTGAGCGTGACGGCGAAAAGTGGGTTTCTTTTACAATTGTCAACCGCGAAACCGGCGAGAAGCACCGTTTTGAAAAAGAACTGGCCCGCCAGACGACAATTACCCGCATCAACCAGCACGAAAAACGCCTGGTCGTCAATTTGGACGTTAAGCTCGGCAATGAAATAATTACCGCCGAATTTTCGCTGGCCAACCGTTCAAAATTCGAATATCAGGCGCTTATCGGACGCAACATTCTGACCGGCCGCGCCATCGTCGACACGTCGCTGGAAAACACGCTCCACTAAAACTTCTTTGTAAGGCAAAATCATGCTGAAAAAATTTACTTCCGTTCGTTTTATCCTGACAATCGGTCTGCTTTTGTCCGTCGCCTTTGCGGCATACAGCATTTATTACAAGGTTCGCTACTGGGGTTTTGACTTCGCCCCGAAAAAATCAACCGCCGTCTGGACGATTGAAGCGCAAATCAGCTTTATGCCGAACGGCGAACCGATTAAGGTTTCGCTGGCAACGCCGAAAGTAAGCAAAGAATATAAGATTTTGGACGAAGATACGGTTGCCGACGGCTATAAGGTAAGCAAGGACACCAAAGAAAACCGGATTGTACTGACCTCCGGCCCGAGAGAAGACAAACAGCAGTTATATTACCGCATTCTGCTGTTTGACAACGAAGACGGCCGCGGCAAAATTCCGGCGCCGGTTCCGTCCAATCCGGAAAAGCCGGTTTTTGATGAACAGCGGCTGGCCGTTGCCAAAGAACTACTGGAACTTTCGACCAAACAGCCGGGCAATGTTCCGCAGCAGATTATCCGCCTGCTTAATCAGAATCCGCCGGACGCAACGGTTCTGGCCTTTCTGCCGATGAAAAAAGGCCAGAAAAACATCGCCGAAGCCACCGGCAATCTGCTGGCGTTGAAAAATATACCGACGCGCATGGTTCGCGGTATTAAACTGGAAGAAAACAAAAAGTCGTTTACGCCGGACTTAATGCTTGAAGCCTATACGGAAGGACGCTGGACGCTCTATGACCTGAAGACCGGCAAAAAAGGCCTGCCGGAAAATTTCGTGGTCATTCAGCGCGGCGGAGATTCCCTGCTGGACATCGAAGGCGGCAACGACTCGGTGGTCAAATATTCGGTTCTGAAATCCATCAGCTCATCGTTTAGTCTGGCACAGCACCGCGCCAAGCTTGCCAACCAGAAAACCTGGTTCGACTATTCGATTTACAGTCTGCCGCTGGCCGAACAGAATACGCTCAAATGGCTGATGATATTCCCGCTGGCAATTTTAATCATTGTCCTGATGCGCAACGTTGTGGGCGTGCAGACCATGGGCACCTTTACGCCGATGCTGATTGCCATGTCGCTGGTCAAAACCGGCTTTGTTTCCGGCCTGGTCTGTTTCAGCTTTATCATCATCGTCGGTCTGCTTATCCGTGCCCTGCTCTCCAAGCTTAACCTGCTGCTGGTGCCGCGCATTTCGGCTGTGGTTATCGTGGTTATCCTGCTGATGCAGTCGCTGACGATTTTCGGTTATCAGCTTAAAATCGACATTGCGTCTTCGGCGGTCTTTTTCCCGATTATCATTACAGCCTGGATTATTGAGCGCGCTTCAATTACCTGGGAAGAAGACGGTCCCGTCAATGCGACGAGGGAGATTATCTTCAGCATTCTGGTTGCGATTATTACCTACTTCGTTATCTGCAACAACTATATCCGCCATATTATGTTTGCCTTTAACGAACTGAATCTGGTTATTCTGTTTATCGTCATGCTGCTCGGTACTTACACCGGCTATCGCCTGACCGAACTGAAGCGTTTTTCACCTCTGGCAAAGAAAGGCTGAGCAATGTTTGGTTTCGGCTGGCTGAAAAATTTCGCCTCTCCCTCCGCGCTTCGGAAAGCCGGCGTTCTAGGCATGAACCGGCGGAATTTCAGCATTATTTCCAAGTGCAACAACCGCCGCCTTTATCCGCTGGTGGACGACAAAGTACAGACCAAGGTTCTGGCGCAGAAAGTCGGCATTACCACCCCTAACCTCATCGGTGTGGTTGAAGTGCAGAATCAGGTCAAGAACCTGCTGGAGATGGTTAAGGGGTACAAAGAATTTGTGGTCAAGCCGGCGCACGGCAGCGGCGGCAAAGGCGTTCTGGTAATTAAGAGTTATACGGAAACGGCCTTTGAAACGGCATCGGGGCGCGTTCTTACATTCAGCGAAGTTTACCAGCACATTTCCAACATTCTGAGCGGGCTTTACAGTTTGGGCGGGCAATATGACGTGGCTCTCATTGAGGAACTGGTGCATTTCAGCCCGATATTTTCGGAATACAGCTATCAGGGTGTTCCCGACGTACGGGTCATTGTCTACAAAGGATATCCGGCAATGTCGATGATGCGTTTGTCAACCAAGGCCTCGGGCGGTCGTGCCAATCTGCATCAGGGTGCGGTCGGCGTCGGTCTGGACATCAGAAACGGCAAGAGCCTGAAAGGCGTAATGTGGAATATGCCGATTGAAGTTCATCCCGATACAAATGCCGACCTCTCTACCTTGGAAGTTCCTTTCTGGCGCGAACATCTGCTGATTGCGGCCAAAGGTTATGAAATGACCGGGCTGGGTTATCTGGGCGCCGACATCGTTTTGGACGAATACAAGGGGCCGATGATGCTGGAACTCAACGCCCGTCCCGGACTGGCGATTCAGATTGCCAACGGCCGCGGTATGGCCGACATTCTGAAAAAAATCGAAAAATCGTATCCGAAAAACCTTACGCCGGAAGAACGCGTGGATTACGTTTTGCAAAACGCGGGGAAGTAAAATTTTTGACTGCGGCCGTGCAATGGCTTTTATCAATACCTATATTATTAGCAGAAATGATTTTTAACGGAGATTTATGATGGCTAAAGAAACCAAAATGCTCAAAAACGAAGAGGCAAAAAAACTCGGCAAGCCGGCAACCAAGGGCCTGAAAGCCGCCGAAACGAAAAAACTGCCGGTAAGCAAAACCCGCGCCAAGAAAATCAAACATTCATACAAAGTCAAAGACGCCGAAAACGCGCTGTTGCTGAAACTGAAAGACGGCGACGTGGTAATTGAAATGTATCCGGACGCGGCGCCGAACCATGTGGCTCGGATTAAGGAACTGGTACGCGCCGGCTTTTACAACGGGTTGAAATTTCATCGCGTCATTGACGGCTTCATGGCACAGACGGGCTGTCCCTACGGCAACGGTACCGGCGGCACCGGCAAAAAGCTGAAAGCGGAATTTAACCGCAACCCGCATAAGCGCGGCACGGTTTCGATGGCACGGGCCATGAACCCGGATTCCGGCGACAGCCAGTTTTTCATCTGCTTTGCCGACTGCCCGTGGCTGGACGGCCAATATACGGTCTGGGGCGAAGTTACTTCGGGCATGGAATTTGTCGACCTTATCAAACGCGGCGAAGGACAAAACGGCACGGTTTATGATCCTGATGAAATTATCAGCATGAGCGTTATCGCCGATCTTTGAAATTATAAAGCCCCGCAATTGCGGGGCTTTTTTCATATCAGGGTAAT
>ULTQ01007427.1_pt1 | contig 15564 bp, 10 predicted proteins | sample 1957731 | NCBI WGS metagenome assembly ULTQ01 (sample SAMEA4835738, study PRJEB28245) | human gut metagenome | biome: gut microbiome; material: fecal sample | place: Denmark | collected 2008 | reverse complement strand
ACCTTCCGCCACGAGGCTTTCGAACAATATAAAGCACAGCGTGAAGAAACTCCGGAAGCAATCCGTCTTTCCGTACCTATTATAAAAGAAATCATCCGTGCCTACCGTATCCCTATTCTGGAAGTGGCAGGCTCCGAGGCTGACGACGTGATAGGAACACTCGCTACCGAAGCCGGACGCCAAGGGATTATTACTTATATGATGACCCCGGACAAAGATTACGGACAATTAGTAAGCGACAAGGTATTCATGTACCGCCCCAAACATACGGGAGGTTTTGAAGTAATGGGTGTCGATGAGGTGAAAGCCAAATTCGATATTCAGTCACCGGCACAAGTCATCGATATGCTCGGCCTAATGGGAGATTCTTCGGACAATATCCCCGGCTGCCCCGGAGTAGGAGAAAAGACAGCTCAAAAACTGATAGCCGAATTCGGAAGCATTGAGAATCTTCTGGAACATACCGACCAACTCAAGGGAGCACTGAAAACAAAAGTGGAAACGAACCGGGAAATGATTACTTTCTCAAAATTCCTCGCGACTATCAAAATCGACGTGCCTATCCAACTCGATATGGATTCGCTCGTTCGTGAGCAGGCAGACGAAGATTCGCTCCGACAGATTTTCGAGGAACTGGAATTCCGGACACTGATCGATCGCGTTCTGAAAAAAGAGAATGCCGGAAACGGAATAACAACTCCAACCGGAAACAAAACGGCAGCAGAAAAAAGTAACCTCGCCCCTCTCCCACTTTTTCCCGAGGAAGGCGGAGCCGTGCAAGGCGATTTATTTGCGAATTTTACGGGCAACGAGCCGGGCGAAGCTAAAAATTCAAATCTAGCGACGTTAGAAACGCTCAATTGCGACTACCAACTTATTGATACAGAAGAGAAAAGAGAAGAAATTATTCAAAAGTTACTTACATCAAAAATTCTTTCGCTAGATACGGAAACTACCGGAACCGAACCAATGGACGCCGAATTGGTCGGAATGAGTTTTTCGATTGCCGAAAATGAAGCTTTTTATGTCCCGGTCCCCGCCGATCAGGAAGAAGCGTTAAAAATCGTCAATGAGTTCCGCCCGGTATTTGAAAATGAAAACTCATTGAAGGTCGGACAGAATATCAAGTATGATATGATCGTTCTCCAAAATTATGGAGTGCAAGTAAAAGGCCCGTTGTTCGATACAATGATCGCCCATTATGTTCTTCAACCTGAACTCCGTCACGGAATGGATTATCTTGCCGAAATCTATCTACGTTATCAGACAATCCATATTGATGAACTGATTGGCCCGAAAGGGAAGAACCAGAAAAATATGCGCGACCTCGCCCCGAAAGACGTTTACCGTTACGCCTGCGAAGATGCGGACGTAACCCTGAAACTGAAAAACGTTCTGGAAAAGGAATTAAAGGAGAATGACGCCGAGCGGCTGTTCTATGATATAGAAATGCCGCTTGTTCCAGTACTGGTTAATATCGAACGCAACGGTGTGCTGCTGGATACGGAAGCGCTGAAACAATCTTCCGCCCACTTTACGGCACAAATGGAGAATATCGAAAAGGAAATTTACGAGCTGGCAGGTGAAACGTTCAATATTGCTTCACCGAAACAAGTCGGTGAGGTGCTGTTTGATAAATTAAGAATTGTAGAGAAGGCAAAAAAGACTAAAACCGGGCAATACGTCACTTCGGAAGAGGTGCTCGAAAGCCTTCGCCACAAACATCCTGTGGTAGAAAAGATATTAGAACACCGGGGACTGAAAAAGTTATTGGGAACATACATCGATGCACTCCCCCAACTCATCAATCCGCGTACAGGACGGGTACATACTTCTTTCAACCAAACCGTTACCGCCACGGGACGTCTTAGTTCAAGCAATCCGAACCTACAAAATATCCCGATCCGCGACGAGAACGGAAAAGAAATCCGCAAAGCATTCATCCCCGATGAAGGCTGCCTTTTCTTCTCTGCGGACTACTCACAGATTGAATTGCGCATCATGGCGCATCTGAGCGAGGATAAGAACATGATCGACGCTTTCCTCAGCAACCACGACATCCACGCTGCCACCGCCGCAAAGATTTATAAGATTGACTTGCAAGATGTAGGCTCCGATATGCGTCGCAAAGCCAAAACTGCCAATTTCGGCATTATCTATGGTATATCCGTATTCGGCCTCGCCGAACGGATGAACGTAGAGCGGAAAGAAGCCAAAGAACTTATCGACGGCTATTTCGAAACCTATCCGGGAGTGAAGGCTTATATGGATAAAAGTATCCAGGTTGCACAAGAAAAAGGCTATGTGGAGACTATTTTCCACCGGAAACGCTTCTTGCCGGACATCAACTCACGAAACGCCGTTGTACGCGGATATGCGGAACGGAATGCCATTAACGCACCTATCCAGGGAAGTGCGGCAGATATTATCAAGGTGGCTATGGCACGTATCTATCAACGTTTCCAAACGGAAGGAATACAAGCCAAAATGATCCTGCAAGTACATGACGAATTGAACTTCAGTGTTCCCGTTGAAGAAAAAGAACGTGTAGAAGAAATTGTTATCGAAGAAATGGAACACGCATACCGTATGCATGTACCTCTGAAAGCTGATTGCGGGTGGGGCAAGAACTGGCTCGAAGCTCACTAACATTATTTAACTCGCTATCCGAAAGCTAGAAAAAAGATTTCTTTTTAAACGAAGTGATTCGTTCTATATCCGGCAGATTGACTGCCGGATATTTTTTTGTCACTAATCTTGGCAAAAAGCAAACTACTACCAGCACCCATACTTGACAATTTGATAATATTTCACTCCCCAAAATGCATAAATATCAAATTAATATGTAAGTTTGCAGCGTAAAACTGATACATCAGTAGACAAATGAAAGTATAACTTAAAACTAAAATAGCCATGAAAGCAAAAGTATCCTTAAAAATGTTCGTTTTATCCGCTGCTCTTCTTATTGCATCTTTCACCGCTTCCGCACGTAACAACGACGGTCAGTTGATTTACAATCCGATAGAAGAAAATGGCATGACAGTAGGCCAGACCGTTTACAAAATGGACGGAAATACACTTGCCAACTATATGAAGTACAATTATAAGTACGACGACAATAAACGCATGACCGAAAGCGAAGCCCTCAAATGGGACAGCAACAAGGACGAATGGGTAAAGAATTTGCGTATCAACTATATTTATGAAGGCAAGACCGTCACTACCAATTACTATAAATGGAACGCTAAAAAGCGTGCTTATGTACTGGTACCCGAGATGACTGTAACAATGGATAATACAAATATGTAACAAAAACTCTCTCTCATTCTAATATTCTAACAAAAGAGAACGCCGCTCCTGATGAAGAAGAGGCGTTTTCACTTTATATAACCGTAGGCTGTATCACAAGACATAAAACCGTTCCTGCAATTCTTTCAGATAGCTTCTGGAAATGACCAGATCACCTTTATCGTGGAAAGGCGGATAAAGTTGGCAACACTTTCCATCGATCATAGCCAGATAATTTACATTCACAATGGCCGATTGACTGATTTGCACGAAAGCCTGCGAATAACTGACGATATCCTCCGCTTTCGTGTTCCGTTTCAGGTTCAACCGGGTTTGATTAAACAGAACCACCTGCCATTGACGTTTATCTTTCAAATATTCAAAAAATCCGATTTCTTCCAGCCGTAAGAGCTTGAATCCTGTCACCGTGCTAATCATAAACATTCCCTGTTGCGGCATCAGAGCTATAATAGAAGAAGCAAAAGAGGGAGGCGCCACTACAGCAGAACGCACCGCTTTCCGATAACGGTCTATGACAACTTTCAAGTCTTCCGCGCTAAAAGGTTTCAACAAGAAATCGAAAGCCGACTCACGCAAAGCCTGAAGCAGATATTTATCATAGGACGTATAGAACACAACCTTCATATCCCACAATACATCATCCTTTATCTCACTTAGCAAATTAAGCCCCAATATATCCGGAAGCTCCACATCAAGAAAGAGTAAATCCGGATGTAACTCCATAATCATCTTTTTCCCTTTTGCACCACTGCTTGCAATTCCCTTTATCTCAAATTCACGATAAGGCTCCAGTTCACGGCGCAAAGCGTCACTTGCAGAACGTTCGTCATCAATGATGACCACTTTGTACTTTTCTTCTGTATCCATCATAAATCATAAGAAAAACGAAACGGGATATATACCGAAACTAATGTACCGGTCTGTCCACTGTTTCTATTGGTTATTTCAAAACGTATTTTGTCACTCTTGTTTTTCGTATTCAGCAGTTGAATGGTCTGATACAACACCTTCAGTCCGGTACCCGTTCCCCGTGTTGCCGAAGTTACGTGCGGAAGATACCCGCGGCCGTTATCACAAATCGTAATACAGATACCATTCTTTTCATGAGAGACATGTACCGTCAACTCCTTTTCACCATCTTTCCCAACCAGTCCATGCTTGATTGCATTCTCAACCGGTATTTGTATAATCATCGAAGGAATCATCACACGACTTGCATCCAGTCCTTCTTCCACTGTAACCGTTGCCGTAAAATCTTCGCCGACGCGTCCTCTTTCGAGATTAATATACGAACGTACAAAATCCAGCTCGTCTTGTAAGGAAACACTTAGTTTTTCCGTCAGTTCAAGACTGCGTCGGAGATATTTAACCAGCTCCAACAGGTTATTCTTCACATCTTCCGACCCCGTGAACTGATTAATCTCACGTCCCAATACATTGAAAGTGAAATGGGGGGAAATCCGGCTCCGCAGGTTCTCCATGCGGACACGGTTGATTTGCCGGAAAAAGCGTTCACGAAGAAATTCTCTTTTCTTCCGCATATACCAGATGATACCGCCTGTTCCTGCAACTAGCAGCACACAAACAAGTACCCATATATAAACGCTCAACTTCAAAGCTTTCACTTCACCTGCCTGCCGTTGAATCTGCATTTCTTTCCGCAATACAATAGTGTCCTGACGATAGCGCATATCCAGTTCTGCGACACGTGTCTGTACCCGTTCGCTACGGATAGAATCATCCAGACGACAGTCACGCTTCAAATATTCATAAGCACGGCGATAGTCGCCGGCACGCTCGAAGTAATGCTGGAGATATTGGTTGCGTATTGTCAGCATATTGGCATCAAGATGTCCCACAGGAGCGGTACGTTCTATCATTTTATGAGCCAGCGCCATATTTCCTTTCTGTAACGCCAGTTCAATCATTTGAGTTTCGATATAGTATACAGCCGAGTTATGCTGAATTTCCGAAAAGAAACGATAACTCTCGTCCAAGCATATCTGTGCTGAATCCAAGTTATTGGTCAACAAGTATAATTCTCCCAGATTTACTTTGATAAAGTTCTGTTCAAACACCATTTGGGGGTGGGCGGAGACTAAGGCATTGGCTCTGCGCATATAGTTCAATGCTTCCTGATAATTCTTCCTGTAATAATAATGATTTCCGCGATTGTTGAGATAGGTCCAACGTTCTCCCACATTCATTTCGTCAAAGAATTTTCCTGCCAGTTCATAATAATGGTTGGATAAATCGAAGTCGCGCAAGTCCATATAAGTTTGTCCCAAACCGTAATAGACAGGGAATTTCGTATGTTCGGACAATCTCAGAGAATCGCAGAGAAACAAGGCGCGGCGGTAATAAGAGGCAGTGTGCGCCAAGTCACTGCGATGCAGGCAGGCGTCAGCCATATTGATACAAATGTCGGGAAGAAGGTGCAGGCGCTTTCCTTTCAGACGATATGCATACGCCTTTTGATAATCAAGTATGGCAGAATCGGGACGGTTCAACTGCATCCAAACGTTTCCTTCAACATTATAAACATCGGCCAGGACATCGTTCCAGCGAGGACACTCGGAAACATTGCGGGAGAATTGCTTAACCTGTCGATTGTAATAAAGTATGGAGTCAAAATCAGAAGAAACAAAGAAGGTTTTACCATAAAGGGCGAGCAGACGATAATACACTTGTGAGTCTTGCACTTGCACCAGCGCGTCACGTACCTGCGAACGGGAATAAAGTACATTGGAGAAAAGAGAATTCTGAACGCGGACTTCGAGAGAATCGACAAGTTCCTGCTCACAAAAAGGCTTATGGTGATGCCTGTCAGCACACCCGCAATACAACAATATCAAAAGCCCGAACAAGCCAAACAGCTTCATAGTAGTCCTCCCATTCATCAACCCCTTATTCATGTCATGTTTTGAATGTGACAAAAATACATTATTTATCCTGAATCCCAACCAATTTTATTATTTTTTTAATACCTTTGTCCCCATATAAATATGAGCAACTGACCTAATGAGTCCACTGAACTTCACCCACATTTTGACACAGGCAGTCGATGAGCTATCGGAAAGCGAATCTTACAAAGGACTGTTTCATCAACACAAAGATGGCGAACCACTGCCCTCTGCTAAAGTCTTGTATGAAATTATCGAGCTTTCACGCTCTATCTTATTTCCCGGATATTACGGAAATTCCACTATCAACAGCCGGACAATCAATTACCACATCGGTGTAAATATTGAGAAGTTATTTGATTTGCTTACCGAGCAAATCCTTGCCGGATTGTGTTTTGGAACCAGTATAGAAGGAAGATGTAATGCCTGCTCCGATTCCAAGAGAGAAGAAGCAGCCCGCCTTGCCGCCAAGTTTATCAGCAAATTGCCTGTCATGCGCAGAGTGCTGGCTACCGACGTAGAAGCCGCCTATAACGGCGACCCTGCCGCCGAAAGTTATGGCGAAGTTATTTTCTGCTATCCCGCTATCAAGGCCATCAGTAACTACCGCATCGCGCATGAGCTACTGGAACTGGGTGTCCCCCTGATTCCGCGTATCATTACGGAAATGGCGCACAGCGAAACAGGTATTGATATTCATCCGGCCGCCAAGATTGGCAGTCACTTCACGATCGACCACGGCACAGGTGTGGTAATCGGCGCAACGAGTATCATCGGAAACAACGTCAAACTCTATCAGGGCGTCACTCTGGGAGCCAAGAGTTTCCCGCTGGATGCGGATGGAAAGCCAATCAAAGGCATCCCGCGCCACCCGATACTGGAAGACAATGTAATCGTTTATTCCAACGCCACTATCCTGGGAAGAATCACTATCGGACGCGATGCAACCGTAGGCGGTAATATCTGGGTGACGGAGAACGTCCCCGCAGGAGCAAGAATCGTACAAACCAAAGCAAAAAAATAAAACCAAATAACTATATATGAACGAACAATTCGAGATGATTGCCAAGACCTTCCAGGGACTGGAGGAGATACTTGCAGAAGAGCTGACAGCACTAGGAGCCAACGACATTCAAATAGGCCGCCGAATGGTGTCATTCACAGGGGATAAGCGTATGATGTATAAGGCTAATTTCTGCCTCCGTACTGCTATCCGTATTCTTAAACCGATCAAGAACTTTACGGCAAAGGATGCCGACGAAGTTTACAATGAAATACAGGCAATTCCTTGGGAGGAATATCTCGACGTAAACAAGACATTTGCAATAGATGCAGTAGTATTCAGCGAAGAATTCCGCCATTCGAAGTTTGTTTCGTACAAGGTGAAAGATGCAATCGTGGATTATTTCCGTGAAAAGACAGGCAAACGCCCGTCTGTACGCATCAGCAATCCGGACGTATTGTTGAATATCCATATCGCACAAACGACCTGCACCTTGTCTTTGGACTCGTCCGGTGAATCACTTCACCGGCGCGGTTACCGCCAGGAAGCCGTAGAAGCTCCGTTGAACGAGGTATTGGCTGCCGGTATGATTCTGATGACCGGCTGGCGGGGAGAATGTGACTTGATTGATCCGATGTGCGGTTCGGGTACTATTCCAGTGGAAGCTGCATTGATAGCAAGAAACATCGCTCCGGGCGTATTCCGTAAGGGATTTGCATTTGAGAAATGGGTGGATTTCGATGCGGATATGTTCGACGAGCTTTACAATGACGACAGTCAGGAGCGTGAATTTACACATAAAATTTACGGATACGACAACAATCCGAAAGCGAACGAAATAGCAACTCATAACATAAAGGCAGCGGGGGTATCGAAAGATGTCGTACTGAAACTGCAACCGTTCCAGCAATTCGAACAGCCGAAAGAGAAGTCTGTCATCATCACCAACCCTCCTTATGGAGAGCGTATTTCCACCAATGATTTGCTCGGACTATACCAAATGATTGGCGAGCGCCTGAAACACGCGTTTGTAGGAAACGAGGCATGGGTTCTCTCCTACCGGGAAGAGTGTTTCGACCAGATTGGTTTGAAAGCCAGCCAAAAGGTTCCTTTGTTCAACGGGCCACTGGAATGTGAATTCCGCAAATATGAAATCTTTGACGGAAAATACAAGGAGTTCAAGAGTCAGGAAGAAGCAGGAGAAGAAAAGAAAGAGACGGAAGGAGAACAAGCGTCTAAGTTCAGGGAAAGAAAAGAATATAAACCTCGTCGGGAAGGAGAATTCAAACCCCGTAGAGAAAGTGAGTTCAGGCCGCGCCGGGAAGAAGGAGAATTCAAGCGGGAAGGAAACAGAGAGAGAAAACCGCAGGGAGAATTCCGTAGCCGAAGAGACCCGAAAGCTCCGAGAGAGTTCAAAGGAAATCGGGAACCGAGGATTCCGAAGAAGGAAGAGGAGTAAACAAGCGTTAATAGTTAATTGCACATTCACAAGAAATTAGCAACGAAAAGCAATTTAATGGATTATTCAATGCTTTTGCCAAGTTGGGTGCTGCTATTCGGATAAAGAGCACTTCTTTGGACAGAGTAAAAATAAAAGGATTTAAAAACAAATAATAAAGAAAAGAGCAATGAGTAAAGTTGGAAAAAGAGCCTTCCTTTTGTTGTTGGCAATCCCAATTGTAATCAATGTTATGGCACAAGAAACCAAGAAACCGACACTGGAAGACCTGATTCCGGGCGGTGAAAGTTATCGTTATGCAGAAAACCTGTACGGGCTGCAATGGTGGGGCGACGAGTGTATTAAACCCGGCATCGACACCATCTATTCTATCCAGCCGCAAACAGGCAAAGAAACAATGCTCATCACCCGTGAGCAAATCAACAAAGCGCTTGCAGAAGACAAGGCAGGAAAGTTATCCCATTTGTATTCCGTACGTTTCCCATGGGCGGAAAAGCCGCAAATGTTACTGAACATAGCCGGAAAATACATCGTATATGATTTCAAGAACAACCGGATTGTCAGCAGTCGCAAGCCTAAAGCCAAAGCGGAAAACGAAGACTACTGCACCGCCAATGGAAATGTAGCCTATACAATCGGCAACAATCTATACGTAAACGAACAGGCGGTGACGAACGAGCCCGAAGGCATCGTCTGCGGCCAGTCCGTACACCGCAATGAGTTCGGTATCAACAAAGGTACATTCTGGAGCCCGAAAGGTAATCTGCTCGCCTTCTACCGTATGGATGAAAGTATGGTGACTCAATACCCGCTTGTAGACATTACCGCACGTGTGGGCGAAGTGAACAATGTCCGCTATCCAATGGCAGGAATGACCAGCCACCAAGTGAAGGTAGGTATCTACAACCCCGCAACGGGCAAAAGCATTTACCTGGATGCAGGCGACCCTACCGACCGCTACTTTACGAACATCAGTTGGGCACCGGACGAGAAGAGCCTCTACCTGATTGAAGTAAACCGCGACCAGAACCATGCCAAACTTTGCCAATACAACGCAGAAACAGGCAAGCTGACAAAGGTGCTCTACGAAGAAACTCACCCGAAATACGTAGAGCCGCAAAACCCGATTATATTCTTGCCGTGGGATACCAGTAAATTCATTTATCAGAGCCAGCGCGATGGATACAATCACCTCTATCTGTTTGATACCAAAGCAAGCATTTACGGTGACCTTCAGGAAGGAACCGGTGGCGCCCAATATCGCGAATCAGTGAAGGTAAAACAGTTGACTAAAGGCAACTGGCTGGTAAAAAATATATTAGGCTTCAACGCTAAGCGGAAAGAAGTTATCTTCACCGCCATAGAGGGCTTGAGAAGCGGTCATTTCGCAGTAAACGTGAACAACGGAAAGATGAGCCGCCCGTTCGATAGCAGTAAAGAGAGTGAACACAACGGAGTGCTCAACGCTTCCGGGACGTTCCTTATCGACCGTTATTCCACTAAAGACCAGCCCCGCATCATTAATCTGGTAGATACAAAGAACTTCAAAGAAACCGTAAACCTGCTGACTGCCAAAGACCCGTATGAAGGTTATCAAATGCCAAGTATTGAAACCGGGACAATCAAAGCGGCTGACGGCACAACCGACCTTCACTACCGCCTGATGAAGCCGGCAAACTTTGACCCGAACAAGAAATATCCAACCATTATTTACGTCTACGGAGGTCCTCATGCCCAATGTGTCACCGGAGGCTGGCAGAATGGCGCACGTGGCTGGGACACGTATATGGCCAACAAAGGCTATATCATGTTTACGATCGACAATCGTGGCAGCAGTAACCGCGGACTGGAGTTTGAGAACGCCACCTTCCGTCGCCTCGGCATTGAAGAAGGCAAAGACCAGGTAAAAGGTGTCGAATTCCTGAAATCCCTCCCTTACGTAGACGGCGGACGCATCGGCGTGCACGGCTGGAGCTTTGGAGGGCACATGACCACTGCCTTGTTGCTCCGTTACCCGGAAATATTCAAAGTAGGCGTAGCCGGTGGCCCTGTCATCGACTGGGGATATTATGAAGTGATGTACGGCGAACGCTATATGGACACACCGGAAACCAATCCTGAAGGTTACAAGGAATGCAACCTGAAAAACCTCGCGGGTCAGTTGAAAGGTCATCTGCTGATTATCCATGACGACCATGACGACACTTGCGTGCCTCAACACACCTTGTCGTTCATGAAAGCTTGTGTAGACGCCCGCACCTACCCCGACCTGTTCATCTACCCGTGCCACAAGCACAACGTATCAGGTCGCGACCGTGTACATCTGCACGAAAAAATCACCCGGTACTTTGAGCAGAACCTGTAAAAAGCGGCTGCTTATCCATACCTAATCAAACGTATAACAGTATAACTTATAACAGTATAAAGATGAAGATTTTATTACTAGGCTCGGGCGGCCGCGAACATGCACTGGCATGGAAAATTGCCCAAAGTCCGAAAGTTGAGAAGTTGTATATTGCTCCGGGAAATGCCGGAACAACTGCCGTAGGCGAAAATGTCAACATCAAGGCTACTGATTTTGAAGCTATCAGCGCTTTCGCCCTGAAGGAAGACATCGCCATGGTCGTAGTAGGTCCCGAAGATCCGTTGGTAAAAGGAATCTACGACTACTTCCAGAACCGCCCCGAACTTAAACACATCGCTGTTATCGGTCCCTCCGCACAGGGAGCTGAACTGGAAGGAAGCAAGGAATTTGCAAAAGGCTTCATGATGCGTCACAACATCCCGACAGCCCGTTACAAAAGTATCACTTCCGCAACTATTGAAGAAGGTTTGGCCTTCCTCGAAACATTGGAAGCTCCTTATGTACTGAAAGCCGACGGCCTCTGTGCCGGAAAAGGCGTACTGATTCTCCCCACGCTGGACGAAGCCAAAAAGGAACTGAAAGAAATGCTCGGCGGTATGTTCGGCTCTGCATCGGCAACAGTTGTCATTGAAGAGTTCCTGAGCGGTATCGAGTGTTCCGTATTTGTCCTGACCGATGGTGAAAACTATAAAGTCCTCCCCGTAGCAAAAGACTACAAACGTATCGGTGAAGGCGACAAAGGTCTGAATACAGGGGGCATGGGTAGCGTAACCCCTGTTCCGTTTGCCGACGAAGTGTTCATGGAGAAAGTACGCACCCGCATCATCGAGCCGACAATCAACGGCCTGAAAGAAGAGAATATCGTCTACAAAGGTTTCATCTTCCTCGGATTAATCAATGTGAAAGGTGAGCCAATGGTGATCGAATACAACGTCCGTATGGGCGACCCGGAAACAGAAAGCGTCATGCTCCGCATTCAGAGCGATCTCGTGGAACTGCTGGAGGGCACTGCCGCAGGCAACCTGAACGAAAAGACACTCGTTATGGACCCGCGTTCGGCAGGTTGTGTGATTCTCGTCAGCGGCGGTTACCCGGAAGCTTATGAGAAAGGATTCCCGATCAGCGGACTGGAACAGGCTGCCGCTACGGAAAGTATCATTTTCCATGCCGGAACAGCTATGAAAGACGGCCAAGTAGTTACAAACGGAGGACGCGTTATCGCTGTCTGCTCCTATGGAGCTACTAAAGAAGAAGCGTTGGCACAGAGCTACAAAGTAGCGGACATGATTGACTTCGACAAGAAGTACTTCCGCCGCGACATCGGCTTCGACCTATAACTGCCGGCGTAATGCCGAAGCAAGGCTTCCATTCGACGGCATTGTTTCAAATGAGAGGCGATGTTTATTCTAGAGAAGAGACGATGTCAACGCTAGATAAGAATCACCTTGGTAAAGCCACGCTAGAGGCAAATCTATCTCCATTCTCCTCCTTCGGGAAGGAGGAGTACCCGTAGGGGGAGGTGGTAGGTGAATACATAAGTCTATTATTAAAACAGATAGGCGCACCTACCACCCCGGCTTTCAGCCACCCCTCCTTCCCCGAAGGAGGGGAAGCCATTCGGAGAAAACCATTCGGAAAGAAAGGAAAGAAAGGGAGAGAAGGGAAAGAAACCATAGAAACCACAGAAGAAACAGAAGCAACAAAAAAATAATTGAACGAGATTAAATGAGAAATAAAAAGCTGCAAGGTCAAGTAACAGCAGGGCGGTGGACGCTGCCTATCGTTGTCTTTATCTGTACCCTCTGTTGGGTACTGACATCCTTTTTACTGCCCGACCTCACAGCCTCAACAGTGGAAGACAGCACCCTCTCCCTCTGGCAATCCGCCCGCGACTTGTTACTTCCCGCATGGGCCGAACGACTTGTCAGCTATCTGATTTATGCCGTTATCGGTTATAGCCTGATAGAGCTGAACAACCGTTTCGGCATTATCCGTATGCGGGCGTCCATGCAGACAGCCATATACTTTCTGTTGGTCACTATCTGCCCGGAAATGCACTTGCTATATGCAGGAGACATTGCAGCCCTTGCTTTCCTGTTCTCCATTTATTTCCTGTTCAAAAGTTATCAGCAGCCGCAGGCAGCAGGCTATTTATTCTATTCCTTCCTTTTCATCGGAGCGGGAAGCCTGCTTTTCCCCCAACTCACCTTCCTTTCGGTACCCTGGATATTCGAAGCTCACCGTTTTCAGGCACTCAAGCCCCGTAGTTTCTGCGGTGCGCTCTTAGGCTGGGTACTGCCTTACTGGTTCTTGTTCGGGCACGCCTTCTTCTACAATCAAATGGAGTTATTCTACCGTCCGTTTACCGAACTGGTAACTTTCGGCAAGCCCTTCGACCTGCAAATTCTCCAACCTTGGGAATTGGCGGTTCTCGGCTATTTACTTGTACTGTTCATTGTCAGCGCCGCCCATTGCATCATCGCAGGATTTGAAGACAAGATACGCACCCGTGCCTATCTGCAATTTCTTATCGACCTGAATATCTTCCTCTTCCTGCTCATAGCTTTGCAGCCAACCTATTGTGCCAATCTGTTGCCGTTGCTCATGATAAGCAGCAGCATCCTGATCGGACATTTTTTCGTACTGACCAACAGCAAGACATCGAACGTGTTCTTCATAATCTCGCTGGTCAGTCTCATCCTCCTATTCAGTTTTAATATATGGACGCTTTTATAGACTCAACAATACAACTCCTCATCGAATGGGGATTACCGGGATTATTCATCTCGGCTTTACTGGCCGGCAGCATCGTGCCTTTCAGTTCCGAACTGGTACTGGTGGCACTCGTCAAACTCGGCCTGCCCCCTACCGCCTGCCTGATATCCGCCGCACTCGGCAACACGGTAGGCGGAATGACCTGTTACTATATGGGACGTCTGGGCAAAATAAGCTGGATAGAGAAATATTTCAAGGTAAAGAAAGAAAAGGTAGACAAAATGGTGAACTTCCTGCAAGGGAAAGGAGCACTTATGGCATTTTTCGCCTTCCTTCCGGCTATCGGTGAAGTTATCTCCATTGCACTGGGATTTATGCGAAGCAATATATGGCTTACGATAGCTTCCATGTTTGCCGGCAAGTTGATACGTTACATCCTTCTCCTGTATGTGCTGGAAAGTGCATGGAATGTGGTAGCAGGATAAATGTTTCATTAAGTAATCAAGCAATAAGTATCAGATAGCAAGTTATACGATGAAAAGAATAATCGAGAAGACCGATGACGGGAGCACTACCCTGTTTGTTCCGGAATTGAATGAGCATTATCATTCAACGAAAGGGGCACGCACGGAGTCCCAGCACATTTTCATCAATATGGGACTGAAAGCCTCCACCGCCACCACCCCTCACATTCTGGAAATAGGTTTCGGAACAGGTCTGAACGCCTGGCTCACCCTCGAAGAAGCAGAAAAAAGCGGGAGGAATGTATACTATACAGGTCTGGAACTCTATCCCCTGGAATGGCAACTCGTAGAGCAACTGGGGTATATTTCCGCCAACGAACAACTAATGACAGGCGACAACCAGTGTCCGGTCCACGAGTTATTCAAACAGCTTCATACCTCCCCGTGGGAAGAAGACGTACCGATTACCCCTCACTTCACCCTACGAAAAGTACAAAAAGACTTTAATAAGCTGGAAACAGAGACAGAAGGGTGGAAAGCAGACGTGATTTACTTCGACGCCTTCGCACCGGAAAAGCAGCCGGAGATGTGGTCGCAAGAACTATTCAACCGCCTTTATGTTTTATTAAATAACGGCGGAATCCTGACGACTTATTGTGCCAAAGGAGTCGTCAGGCGAATGTTGCAGGCCGCAGGATTCATCGTGGAACGTCTTCCCGGCCCTCCGGGAGGAAAACGGGAAATACTGCGGGCCCGGAAACAAGAATAAGAACTTAAAAACGAAAACAAGAATAAGTAAAACAAGATAAGTAAGAACAACCCGAAAATACAACAAGTCATGAAAAAGCAACTAATAGATATGAAGACCCTGCTTATCATCGGCTCCTGCCTCCTACTGGCAGCGTGCACCGGACGAACGTCCCAAAGCGGTACTGAGGAAAAGCCGGTCATTACCGTCACACTCGAACCGCAACGCTATTTCACGGAAGCCATTGCAGGCGACAAGTTCACGGTAGTCAGCATGGTCCCCAAAGGTTCCAGCCCGGAAACATACGACCCGGTTCCGCAGCAACTCGTATCCCTTGGCGACAGCAAAGCCTACTTCCGCATCGGTTACATCGGCTTCGAACAGGCCTGGATGGACCGTCTGATGAACAATGCCCCTCATATCCAAGTGTTCGACACCTCCAAAGGAATAGACCTGATTCTGAACGACAACGAACATGGCAACGGATATCATGACCATGAAGGTCACAATCATCCAGGTCACAGTCATGCCGTAGAGCCACATATATGGAACTCGACCGCCAACGCCCTCATCCTTGCCGGAAATACGTATAAAGCGC
>ULTQ01064147.1_pt1 | contig 15566 bp, 5 predicted proteins | sample 1957731 | NCBI WGS metagenome assembly ULTQ01 (sample SAMEA4835738, study PRJEB28245) | human gut metagenome | biome: gut microbiome; material: fecal sample | place: Denmark | collected 2008 | reverse complement strand
CCAATGAATAAAAAGTCTGTACCATTCCAATTATTATATAATACACCAGTACCTTGTTTGATGAATCTCACAATCATCGACATAGGATTGAGATTTTTAGTATGGTCATGTATAGGAGTACCATCTTCAATATCCCATCCGAATACTGGAATGAATACAGTCTTTCTAGTATATTCATTAGAAATAAATCTTGGATCTCTAATAAATCTATCTAAGAATTCAAAGTATAAAGCTAATGCTTTATCTTTTTTAAACTTATTATTCTTGAAGAATAATTCACTATAATAAGAATAGTCCATAAAAAGATTATAGCCTTTATACATATCAAGACTTAAATAAGTTCTATCAATAATAGGAATTTCTTCTTTAAGACTATCATATCTTAAAAGCATTTCTTTATTAGTTTTAATACGCTCATTATATAGAATCTTTTTAAGAGTAGAATTATATTTACTATTTACCTCATTGAGTGGAATATATAAATCTTTAGTCTGAATATAATTCTCAGTTTGAACTACTCTATCATCGTTTATGAAATTTGGTGCATAGGTAAATTCTTTAACAGGTTTAGTAAAATACTTACTAAATCTATTACCACTACCTACGTTGATTTCGTCTTCCATTCCAAACTGTTGAATTCTCTTATTTATATTTTTAGCCAGAGTTGCTTCATCGGATTTATCAACATAATTAAACATTCTAATTGCAGCAAGTACATGCTCTTTATCTGGCATAGGATATTTCTTTTTCTCTGGCAAACCAAAATCAGTACGTTCTTTAGAAGATAATTTTTCTTCATTAATAACTGCAGATTCTTCTATTTTTCCATCTGGAGAAATAATAAGAGCTACATCTCTCTCCATATAATAACTTCTAAACATATTGAGATTAATCATATTAGGATTGATCATTAGCAATTTTGAAGTGTTATAGTTAGGAGTCAGTAAGAATACACAGCTACCCTTGTGTTTGTTTTCTTTTTGTATAGGTACGAAGAACTGTCTATTATATAACTGAAGTTCTTTCATTTCGTCTATATAGATAGCCATAGATTTGAATCCTCCTTTATGTATTTGATTATTAGAGTGTTGTTAAAGACAAAAAATAAACTCTATGGACGTGAACCCATAGAGTTTAATAACTTTACAAATCTTCCCAGCTATGTAAAGTTTGGGAGCGTAAATAAAATATATGTAGGGCAATATTAAAAATCAAAGTCCCTAATACTTTATTTCTAATACCATCTATTGGCATTAATAAACCATAGATGATACATAGTGATACCAGACCAAATATTACTGCCAAGAAGAATTCTTGTATAGCAATAAATAGATATCTAATATCATATTCTTTTTCTATTAGAGTCATCATAACTCTAAATAGAATCAAGCATATATTAAACAATGTAAAATATATGCTGGCATTGTGGATTTCCATACTATAAAAACCCACTACGATAATACTGATTTCGTTAATCACGAAACATAGTATCATCGCCGTAGTCAAAATAATATTAAATATTCTGGCTACTTTCATCATAACATTTGCAAAGGTAAACATAAACATCACTCTCCTTAAATTTATTCATTTTAATAATATATATTTATTTAATACAATCCGTACATTATCGTAATCAACCCTATTTGGGCATGTTTAGGAGTGTGATAGACTTGGAAAAAGAAGATTTCATTAAAGAGTTGTCTAGGATGACAAAAGAAGAAATGAATGAACTTATTAAGAAAAACGGTAAACCACCGAAGCCATTTGCGATATTTCAATTTAAGAAAATATCATAAAAATAATTTCTAAACCTATAATTAATTTATTCAATTTTCAAGGAGGAATTTTTAAATGGAAAATGTAAAAAATTTGATTAACGAAATTCATCAAGGTCTGTCTCAAGCATCTGCTTCTCAGAAAGATGAGATGCGTATAATGAAAGCAATGCTTAATGATGAAACATTTGTTGTTGATGTATATGGTAATGAGGGTAAAACTAGCTCTTATTCCCCGTATGCAGATGCTCGTTCTATGGTAAGCAATATCATTTCTACTACGACTAAGATTAGTAAAGCTGAAGCTGATGATCTTGCTGCTAATTATGAATTCAAGAAATCTGATGCAGAATCTCTCGTAGGAATTTCTAAAGAATTCATTAATACTTATCTTACTACTGGTCGTAAACTTTCTTTGGGTGGTCGTGAGAAATCTAATATTTCTTTGACTGAAAAGAAAATCGAAGAGACCATTAGAATGTATCCGAAGAAAGTTGGTGTAAATTCTGACGGTAGTGACCGTTATGAAAAGGTACAAACCAAAGTTCCGGCATATAATAGCATTAAAGTAATTGCTCCATGCCCGAAATGGGTGAAATAATATGAGTAAGTATTTTGATATAGAAGGTAACGAATATGAAATCGTAAATAGAGAACCAACTGAAGAAGAGAGAAAAAGAGCAAAAGAAAGTTTAGAAAAAGAAAAAGAATTCATGGCTTATAATCCATTTGATCATCCATTTAAAAGAGTTCTTTTGAATGATGAACATAAGTATCTAAATTGCTATAGAGAGTTTTATCATGATAGAGATGAAAATGGAAATCCTGTAGAAAGTTCTATCATTCAATGGTATACTAAAAATGGCGACTATGTAGGTGCTTATTTCTATCGTAGCCTTATCAATTTTATTATAAAAAATGAAATCCAATGTTTTTATAAACAAGATGGTGATACTATCTGTTCCATTGGATATTCTGAAAAGAATAAAACTTGGTATGGCTGGAGTCATCGTGGTATTTGTGGAATTAAAGTCGGTGATGTAATTGATAGCCCATGTCATTTAGCATATATGCCAGATAATGTAGATGATCTTCTTAAAATGCTTAATGGATTTGAGCTTTATAGAGAATGCTATTTTGAGAAACTTAATGACACTACTGTAATACAAAAAGCAAAGGTAGTTAAGTTAATTGGTCTTAATGATACTGAAGCTATCATGGGAACTGAATGGGATTCGGTTATAGAATATAAAATTGGTCTTGGTTTAAAGAAGATTGAGACTTTGGAAGAAGCAAAACAAGCTGCAATTATTGCTGCGAGAAATTTAAATTAATTAAATTCCCAGTGCACTTAATTGTGTACTGGGACTTATTTTGAGCAATTTTGGAAGGTTTAAACATTATATTAATCTTTATATGAAGGAGGGTATAATGATGGCTCTTGGAAAAGTAACAAGTTATTTGCGTAATCTTGGCAAGTCAGTTATTTATTCTACACATGATGAGATAGCTAAAATAGCTCCCGCCACAATAGAATATGCTGATACAAATGCCCAGTTAGCAAAAAACGTTGTTTATGCTATTAGAGACTTCAGAGGTACACTTAATAGAACTAAAGAGTATATTAAAAGTACTAAAGTGTATGAAGCAGCGGATGTTGCTTTTGCTAACTCTTTAGATAGTATTAAAACTGGTGCTTTCTATTCCAAAGAACGAGAGAATAAATCAGCCGAAAAATATGGCGGCGACATGTTTAAAATGGACGATTTTGACTCGGATTTTGGAGATCTTGATAAAGCATTAGATTTTGGTGATGATAAAAGTTCTGAAGATAATTTAAATGATAGTGATAAAGCCTTAATAGCTGCAACTGAAGGTTCTGCTAAAGCTAATGCTGAAGTAGTTGCTAATGCAGTTATTAAAGGCGCTAAAGCTACAGCTGAAGTTAGTAAAGCTAACGCAGGTATTTTATTTGCTCAGAATGAACGTTTATTTGGTAGATTAACCTCGGGTGTATCTGCTGTCCAAGCTGAGATTAGCAACATTAATAAATTTAATGTTGAAGCTATGGGTAAGCACTTAGAGAACTCTACTAAATTCTATGATACTGTGACTAAGCTCTCTCAAGAACGTAATGCAATGCTTAAAGAATTGCTCGAAATGGAGCGTGAACGTTATAAAGCATTGCAACAAGCTGAGCAGCAAAAAGATAAGAAAAATAAACGTCTTACATTTAGTGATTTAGTAAGTTCTAGTGGTGCAGTTAACTTTACTGATTATTTTAAAGAAGTTGGCAAGAATGCTAGAACTATGCTTGATGAAATGGGCGGCGGTATGCTAAGCATGTTTGGTGACGACTCAAACGGTTTAGCAATGCTTGCAGCAAACCCACTTTCTTTCATTCCAGCAATGATTTCTAAATCTCTTATAGGTCCTAAACTTAAAAGAGCAGCTGAAAAGTTTGATAGTACTATTTCTGGTGTATTTGGTACTTTGATGGCTCGTATGACTGCATTTAAAAAGGACACTGGAGATAAGTCTACATTATTTAATGCTATAGGTAGATTATTCGGTCTTCAAGATAAGGATAAGACTACATTAGATACTGGTAAGTATAATAAAGGCCCAGTTCCATTCGATGGTGTTACTAAGAAAGCTATCGTAGAAGTAATCCCTGCATTATTAGCTAAGATTGAATCTGCTATTACTGGTAGAGATGAAAAAGTATTCGATTATGAGTCTGGTAAATGGACTACTGGTTCTGCTATTATAAAAAATCTTAGAGAGAGAAAAAAATCTAATGTTAGAAATGCTACTGGCGACGTTAGATCTTTTATAAATAGTGCAGCTGATCGTGTTGGATTCAAAACCTATGATGAGAAGAAACTTTTTGATGAAGAATTAGAAACTTTCTTAACTGCTATTTATAATAGAGGTGGATTCTATAACGTAAGAAATCCTGGTAAAGCATTAGACTATGGTATTTCTGATAAGAACTTTAAGAGATTCAATGCTCTTTGGAAAAATATGCCCCGTGAAGTCCAAATGGCTCTCGGTGGAAAAGTTCAGTCTTCTCGTAACTCTACAACTAGCCAGTTTGAGGAGATGGAGAAGAATACTAGTCATATATATAATGCAATCTTTAGTGGTAGAAAGTTAGATGAAAATATTACTATAGATAAATATGGTAATGTTGAGACATCAAAAACTTTCGGTAAACGAGATAAATATAAGAATGATGATTTATATTATCTTCGTGAAATGTTTAAAGAACTTTCTACTATTAGAGCATATCAAAATATAATCGCTAATAGCCCTGGCATCAGAGGTATAATACTGTATAACGGTGGCGGTGGTGGAGGCGGAAGCAATCCCCCAGGTGGTGGAGGTGGTGGAAATAATCCTCCAAATAATAAGATAGTTAAAGAAGCACAAAAATATCTTAATAAACGATATAACTTAAATCCTAATACTGTAAACTTTGAGGGTTCTAAAAATCCAGTAGAAACTATTGCTCAAAAAGTTTCTGCTATGGAAGAAAGAAATCGTAAAGCATTTGTTGATCGTGAAGCTAGACTTACAGCAAATGCTAAGAAAAATAAAAAAGAACGTGTAGTATTAGATAATGAAGATGAAGCTGAAAACCTTCTTGCTTTAAGAGTAGCAAGTCGTCAAGAAGCGAATGAATATGAACAACACCAGATTGATACTGGTTATGGTGCTAAATCTTATAGAGAATATAAAGAGAACGCTAAGAAAACCTTAGCTAAGGGATTAAATGCAAAAGAGCTTACTGGTAATTTTACTAAGAGATTTACTGCGGCTAAAGATCTTAGTACTAAATGGGCAGTTATTACTGATAGTATTGGTGAGATAGTATCTAAACCAGCTGAATACATTTCTGAAAAATTAACTGCTGCTAGTAATAGTATATATGAGTTCTTATTTGAGACTGAAAAAGAAGCATCTCCTGGTAAACGTGTTAAAGGTTTCTTCAATCTTATTACTGAAAAAACCAATATCATGTTCAACAAAATGGTTAGCAAATTCGAAGAGAAGATATGGGACCCATTAAAAGAGAAGCTTGGTTTAGGTGATGCTAAATCTTATCTTAAGAAATTTGGTTCTGCAGTTGGTAATAGCTTTATGTCTAAGGCTAGAGGCCTTGGTAATATAGTTGCCGATGTTGCAGAAGACTTAACCAGAGAACCAGATCAAAATGCAATTAATGCTAAATTAGCTAAAGAGTATAATGAGCATGATGTTCGCAGACTTGGAAATCTTAGAAGAGATCAAAATGGTAGATTATATGTAGATAATATTGATGATTATATTGGTAGTTTTTCAGGAAATGCTCGTGGTTATAATTATATCGATAGATTCGGTAGATTAAATATGGCTTCTAGAAGCGCTATTTATGAAGACCCTGAAATACTAGATGCAGTTATTAGATATAACCAACAAATAAATCCTACTTTATTTAGAAATGGTAGCTTACATAATACTGGAACAGTTCAATATAATCAACCTAGAGTAGTTCAAGATATTAGAGATATTATAAATAGTAATGGAAATTTAACTAAAGCTCAATATGATTATATCACTAAACATCCTGAATCTTTCCAAGGTGTTAATATTGGAGAAATTTTAAATTCTAATAATTCTGGTAGTAGAAAAGATATAAGAAAGAATGCTGCATATAAAGCTACGTTAGCCAATACCTATAAAGGTAAGATCATACAGTTAAATGAAATTATTAATACTGGTATGGTCGATTATGGCGTCGGAAATCCTACTCCTGCAACTCAAGAAGAAATTAGTGATGCTACTAGAGAATTAGCCCAGATTGTTTCTCAAGTTGGCTATGGACAAGTTAGAAGAATATTAAATACTTCAAGAAATAGTGTTAAAACTCAATTATATAATCGCCAAGATAAAATACGAGAAAAAGCAGAATTACAAAGACGTAGGAATGCTTTAAGATCTGAGCAACAACCACAAGCTGAAGAACCAGCTATTGAAGAAATAACTGATGTAAATGGTCCTCATGCTAATGGTGCTAGATATATTACTAAGTCTGGATTAACCACAATCTCTAAGGGTGAGATGATCATCCCATCTGAATTGAACCCATTCAATCCAGATAGAGGAAGAACTTCTAAATCTTCTGAGATTAATAATGAAAAACGAATTGGTAAGCAATTTGCTAAGAATATAGCAGACCAAGCACTTCAAGGACTTGGTATGAATGCTGAAGGTTCTTTAGCTGTACAGAATCTTAATGATAAGAATACTGGTTTGATAGCTAGAACTAGAAAAGTCGTTACTGGTGCTTTAGATAGATTCTTTATAAATGGAGACAGTAAAACTGCTGCTGATGTATATAAAGATCTTAAAAAGAATAGTGACATGTATATTCCCGAAGCACTCGGTGGTGGCGGCTTAGGCGCTATTCTTGGTTTGGTTACTGGTTTAGGACCTATGGCTGGTTTAGTAATTGGTGCCGGCGCATCTATTGCTAATAAATCTGATTATATTAAAAATTGGTTATTCGGTGAGCAAGTTGATGAAAAAGATGGTGGTGGACGCAAAGGTGGTGCACTCTTATCTAGACAACAACAAAAGAAGCTCACACAAATGATACCAGATCTTAAAAAATTTGGTATTCTTGGTGCTGGTGCAGGTCTTGTTGGTCTTGCTCCATTTGGTATTCTTGGTGGTCTTGCTTTAGGTGGTGCTGCTGCATATGCTAAGAGTAATAGCAGATTCATGGAATACTTCTTTGGTGATGAAAATGGTATTATTAATAATAAACGTAAGAATTACTTAAAGAAAATATTCCCTAAAGCTGCTATAGGTACTGCGGCTGCAATGGCATTTGGTCCATTTGGTCTTATTGGCTCTACTATACTTGGTACTACAGCAAGTATTGTTACTAGCTCTGAAACATTTAATCGTTTTATGTTTGGTCAGAAAATGTATAATGGTAAACGAGTTGGTGGCTTAGTTGGAACTCTTAAGAAAAATGTAGTCGATCCATTAGCTGATTTTGCAAAAGACTTTGCTGTTGAAATGAAAGATTTCATGAAAAATGATATCTTCAAACCAATAGCTGCTGGTGTTGGTCCATTACTTAAGTATACTCAACTTATGATTAGTGATATTGGTCATGCAGTTGGTGATGGTCTTAAGAAAGTCTTCGCTGGCTTTAAAGGTTCTTGGATTATTAATGCTGTTGATAAACTGACTGGTGGTAGAGCTAGATCTATATTTGATGCTACAGTTGGTAGAGCATTTGGAGGAGCTAAAAACGTCTCTAAAGGATTAGTATCTTTCTTACCAAAACAATTTGGTAAATTTGGCGACAAATTACAACGCAATATGATTGCAAGTGGTCGTGAACGTCATTTAGATGCTGCTGGTCGTATTGCTTGGATGAATAGTCGTGGTATTAAAGACTATGCTAATAAAGAAGCTGATATGAGATTACTTGCAATGAATAGTGATCAAATTGAAGACTTTAATTCTTTGATGACTGCGATTTCTGGTGAAAAAGATTTCGATGCAGCTATTAAAGAAGATCGCCGTGATATTTATGGTAATCTTAAGAATCTCTTAGGAAAAGACCAAGCTGAAACTGTAATAAGATTATTAGAGCAAAACAACCCAGAATCTCAAAAAGCTGCAATGGATATTATCTCCAAAAATGGTAAATTTGAAGATGCTGCAGACCAAAAGAAATTCTTGCAATTTATTAATGGTCGTAGTGATAGATTGCGTCGTAATCTTGACTATAAGAACAACTTCAATCAATATCGTGGAGATGCATTAAATAAAGTTGCTAAAGTCTTAAATGTAGACGTAAGCAAACTCAAAGACAAAAAATACGTAAGAGATATTCTTGCTCGTACTAAAACTGAATTAGAATCTAAGAGAACTAATTATACTAAAGAAGCAGCAAGTGATACTCAAAAAATCATTGAAGCTAATACTAATGATACTGATCGTGTAGTATCTGCAATCAATGATTTGAGTCAGGTTATTCAAAAGATATTCTCTCATACTGAAGAGAGTAATAAAGCTATTGGTGAAGCAAGTGTTGCTGCTGAACAGAAAGCCACCGAACATGTTACTGATAGAAAATCTAGTGATAATGCTAGAATTAAACGAGTTCAAAATATCTATGGTACTGTTAGTGATGATCAAAAGAAACGAATTGTAGATATAGACGATCCAGTATATGGATGGATAGATGAATTATATACAATTGGTTATCGTTTCCCGAATATAAAAGATGCATTTGAAGAAACTCCTCTTTCTCATTCTAGAACTGTAGAAATTGTTAATGCTATTAAAAATAATGGCACTAGGAGTTTACCTCCTAGAGATATGCATAATATTAAGTATCTCAACGATGCTCAATTTATAAAACTTAGAAACGATGCTAAAGCTGGCGTCAATATTCGTAGTATTGAGGAGTATACTAAACTTGAAGTCGGCCAGTCAGCTAGAGCTAAAATGCTCGCTTATTTAGAAGCTCAAGATATTAAAGTTGATAAAACTATTAACGATACTACACTTGGCGTTCTTTATAATAAGCAATTAGAAAATAATAAAACCAAACCTAAAGTTGTCGAATCTGAACAAACTAATGCAGATGGCACTACTCAAAAAGTAAAAACCATATTTAATGAATATGGCGCAATGAAATATGTAATGTCTACTGACGGAAGTTGGGACTTAGATACTTCTGATGCTAATACAAAAGAGGCTATTGCAAAACGTGATGCTTCGGCTAACGCTGTACAAGAAAACACTAAAGCAATGACTTCAGTGTCTGGTTTCTTTAGTAAACTTTTCAATAGAGATAAAAATAAAGATAAAGAAGATTCTAAAGGCGGATTCTTCAGTAACATATTTAACAAATTATTTGGCGTTGTTGGTTCTGTATTAGGTTTCGGTGCTAAGTGGTTAATGAAAGGATTAATCGGTGGCGGTAAACTCTTTGCAGTAACCCAGATTGGTAAGTTTATTGGTGAGAATGGTCAGGTTATCGGTGAGTTTATTAAGAACTTTGTCGGAAGTGTTGGTAAATACATTAATGATAATGCTCATCTTATCGGTAAGTTTGTTAACGACTTTGTTCAAGGTGCTTGTAGTGCAATTAGTTCTTTATGGACTAATGTAATTCCTAAACTTCCTGGATATGCTATGGATATTGCTAAGAGTGTTGGCAATGGTTTATTCTTTAATAAAAAAGCTACAAGTGAAGCTGATATTAAAGAAGCTTTAGCTAATACTACAAGACACGAAGAATACAATCCGATGACTGGCAGAACTGAGGTATATTATACTGATAATGAAACCGGTAAACGAATTGATGTAGAACTTGATGAAAATGGTAATGTAAAATCTGTCGGTAGTGATAGTGTTTGGAATGCTACAAATACTGGTGGTAGAATAGGCATGGTTGCAGCTGGTGCTGGTTATCTTGCTTATAAAACAGGTCTTGCTAAGAAAGCTTACGGTGCAGTCAAAACTGGTGTCACTAATATGATTAACCGTAAGATTGGTAATCGCCTTGGATTTAAGCTCGGTGGAAGTGGAACGACTGGAGACCCGGCTACAGATGCTATTATTGAAAGTCAAAATAGTGGCACTGAAGAAGTATCTACTCGTCTTGATACCATTATCGATTTAGTATCTAATGCTGTTGGTGGTAGCGCACTTGATAATGTAAAAGATGCTATGGATGGTATAAAAGGTAAATCTGCTTCTAAGAAAAGAAAAATCTATGGTACTCTTAATAAAGGTAAACGAAAGGTTATGGGTGTATTAGGAAAAGCCAAGACATCGAGTTTGAGTTTATTTGATAAAGCTAAAGTCTTTGGTAGCAAGTCTTGGGCTAAAGTTGCTGGTTGGGGTTCTAAAGCTGTTGGTACAGCTTCTTCTGCTGGTAGTAACTTAGCTAGTATTATAGTAGATAAATCCAAATCTATCATTAGTAGGGTTGGTATGTCTGCAACTAAAGCTAAAATATTTACAAAATTAGCAGCTAAAGCCGCTCCAAAAATTGCTTTGCGTTTAGGTGCAGCTGCTACTGGTGTATTAGCACCATTAGCTGGTTTGTTATTAGCATATGACGTTGCTAAATCTGCAGCAGGATTTATTTTGAACTATGCACATCCTGAAAAGGCTTTAGGAATTCCAGATGGGTCTGTAGTAACTGAAGGTGCTAAATTTATTGCTGGTGCTTGTGGTGCATTAGGTGAATTCGTTGGTATCGAGCCAAATGAAATTTATTCTTTCTTTGGTGGAGATGCTGTAGCAGATGCTGATAAAGAACTTAAAGCTGAAGATGAATCTAATCGTGGTTCTGTTACAGATTCTTCTAATTCTTCCTCTGGTTCTTCTTCTAGTAGCAGTAATAGCAATGTTGCAGCACCATCTAGTTTCTCTCAAAAGTTAGCTAGCATGTCATTTGGCAATACTAAAATCTTTGGTGATGTCTTTGGAGCTGGCAAATATGGTAAGGGATACTTCAAACAAACAGATCCTAGATATAAGAATATGCGTTTCAATACTATAGGAGATACTGAATATCAAAATATGGCAGATTCTGGCTGTGGTCCAGTAGCAGCAGTTAATGCTATATATGGTAGAGGTCCTAATCCTGTTGAAGCAGCACAATTCGCACTTAATGGTGGTTATAAAGAACGTAATGGTGGTACAAGACCTGAGTTCTTTAAATCTTACTTTAATGCACATGGTAAAGAAGCAGAATTTACCAATGGTAGAGGTATTTTAAATAATCTTAGAGCTGGTAATCCAGTTGTAATGATGGGTCAATCTAATAAGATCGATAGTAATACTCCATATGGTACCGGTCCTCACTATGTAACTGCAACTGGTTTGGATTCTAACGGTAATATGATAATTCAAGATCCTCAAGATAATAGATCTAATATTAGATATCCCGCTAGTAGTGTTTTAGCTAAAACTAAATTCGGTGTTGCTGCTAGAGGTCGTTATGGTCGTGGTGGTAGAATGACTATGGCTCAAGCTCAACTCGAACAAGATAAATATAAAGGTTCTTCTAGTGCCATTATAAATACTCCTGATGGAATGACTAAAGGTGGTAGTAAAAATAAAGCACGTGATCTTGGTAAGTTTATCTGGGATTATTTGCTTCAAGTTGGTTATACTGAATCTTCTGCTGCTGGTATTATGGGTAACTTGATGGTAGAATCTGGCTTGGATCCTCGTCGTGTTGAAAACAAAAATGGCAGTGAATGGAAGACTGCAGATGAAGTAACTGTAGATGGTACTACTGGCTATGGTTTGTGTCAATGGACGTACAATACAAGACAGCAGGGATTAGCAGACCTTGCTAAGAGCTATAATAAGAAATCTAGTGATCTTGTTGTACAACTTGATTATATGATGAAAGAAGTACAACAAGGCTATACTTCTTGCTTACCTAGTGGATTAAATGCTTGTAAGACTCCTGAAGATGCTGCAACTAAATGGTGTAATGAATTTGAGAATCCTGGTGTTCCTCATTTAGAAGAACGTACTAACTGGGCACGTAAGATATTTGAGGCTAAAGGTGTAGGCATTACTAAATTAACTTATGATGGAAACACCGTAAGTGGTATTAAAGGTGTTGTGGGTTCTGCTGGTGGTTCTAGTGCTAAAGCTGGATTCTTAGGACTTCTTGAGAAAATGGCATCTCCGATAATGGGAATATACAACAGTGTATTTGGTGGAGATACTGGAGGAAGTTCTGGTGGAAGTTACAATCCTAATAGTGCAAGCTACCGTAACTGGGATGGTAGTCCACTTAAGAGTTCTGTAACTCCTCAAGGTGTATCTAATGCTATTAGCTGGGCTAAGAGTCGTGAGAACACTCCTGGCTATGGTAATAATGGTTGTACTGAATTTGTAAGAGACTTTATAAAACAGTCTGGTAACCCATTAGCAGATAATTTCCCGATGTGGGTTCCTGACTTATATAAAGCTTCAAATGATAGCAAGATCTTTAAACAAGCTTCTCAAGGTGGTAAAGCTGGTGATATTGCTATACTCGAAACCAATAGAAATCCTGGTGACGGTCCTGACCATGTTGTTATTGCAGATGGCTCTGGTGGTTATTTTGGTAACTCTTCTAGTCAAAATCGAGTAGTTCATGGTGATATTGCTAAAGATTTCGGTTCTGATAATATAGTTGGTTATGTATCTACTGGCGATCCCAATGGTGCATCTAATACTCCATCTGGTGCACTTGCTAGATCTCCTGAAGAAGTAATTGCTGATGCTGGTACTACATCTGGTTCTGGCAAATATGGTAGAGGAAAATATTCTAAAGCTCGTAGTGTTCAACATATGTTTGGTAAAGGTCCATCTTATACCACATATACTTCTGGTACTAATTATAATTCTTCCTCTAATGGTAGTATTGATTATACCCCATATTTACAAGAGATTATCAAAGCATTGTACATGATAGTGACCAATACTAATGAAACTCCACAGCCCATGAATGCTGGTGAAGTTAATACTGCTAATGTAAAAGCTGAACAACGCCAGAACGCTATGGATAGACTTAGAACTGGTTTACAGAAAATGGCTATGGCTACAAGTGGTAATGGATTAGGCCCTGTATCTGGTAATAATGCTTCAATGGAAAGCTTATTAGCTACAATGACAAATCTTGCTACAAAATAATCAATAATAAGTGTTGGGATGGTTTTTAGCCATCCCAACCATTTATTAAGTGAGGTGAATATTAATGAGTAAAGAACAGTATATAGTAGTTTCAGATCGCCCTATTTGGGTACGTAAGGAACCATCCATATCCAGTAAAACAGTCGGATTGATATACCCCAATGAAATGATAGTAGTAGAAGCTAAAAATAATAATTTTCTTAAAACTTCAAAGGGATGGGTGGCTGAATATACTGCGAATGGTACTCAGCGATTAGTTGAAAAATATGATAGTGTAAATGATATTGCACTAATGTCTGCAGATTACGGCTCTGGAAAATATCTACAACAAGAATCTGATATTACAGATAGTAGAGGCCCGAATATTAAAACTGATACAAGAGCTAAAAAAGATGAAATAATTCCAGGATCTGCATTATATAATGCATATGTAATCAATAGTAGCTCAACTGAAAAGAGTCAGATAAATTCTGATTATAAATCTTCATATGTGCAATCCCTTGGTAGTATTAATATAGAAACTCTTAGAGGTATTTATGGTATGCCATATCAATGGATGCCTCATGTAGATCCACGATTAGCTAATTCAACAATTGGTAGAGTATATGGTGATAGAATAGTTGCTAAGATGCCGCTACTAGTTATAGCTCCAGGAGAACCAGATTTCTTAGCTGGTTATTCTAATAAGTCTAAAGAAGACGTTTTAAGTAATCTTCTTAAAAAAGATAAAGAGTCTAAGTATCAGCAGAAAGGTGGATCTTCAGATTTAGATAGAATATTAAAATCTGAAGGCAAATATTATTCATTTAGATATGCTGGCAATAGCTATTATCAATACCTAAATCCAATGCTAAGAACTGCAGCTATGCTCTTAGGTATTGGTGATAGAGAATATAATGGTAATAAGTTATCTCAATATCACTGGGGTAATAACTACAATCCTGGAGTATATCGTTATTGGACTGGTAGAAATGCAATGGCATTTTATATTAACTCTGAAACATCTATTTCAGATAACTTCGGAAATGACGATACTCAATCTGCATTAGCTAGTAAAGTAAATGGTTTCTCTGATATGGCTAAAGAAGCACAATTCTTAGTCGGTGGTTCATCTGCTGCAACTGGAATTCATGTAGATAACTTTGTATCTACTAAAGCATTATTAGACAATGATATGAACATTGCTGATAGCACTAGTGCTATGGTATCTAATACTGGTGCTTTAGGTCAATTCTTAAAACAAATCACTGGCGGATTCCAAACTGTATTAGCTGGTGGTAAATTGATATTCCCTAATATATGGAGTGATTCATCTTTCTCTCGTAGCTATAGTGTTAGTTTTAAATTCGTATCTCCAGATTATGATGTGTATTCTTGGTATATGAATGTATTAGTTCCAATTTGCCATCTTATTTGTATGACTGCACCTAGACAGTCTGGTCCTAATGGATATCTTACACCATTCTTAGTTAGAGCATTCTATAAAGGATTATTTAACTGTGATATGGGATTAATTACATCTCTTAATATTAATAAAGGTACTGAAGGTGGATGGACTAGAAATGGTCTTCCAACAGTAGTAGATGTAAGTATGGATATTAAAGATTTATATTCTAATATATCTATTACCCGTACAGTAAATAATACTCGTAATATTTTGACTAATAGTATATTCATGGACTATTTGGCAAATTTATGTGGTATTAATATTAATGAGCCAGATTTAAACCGTACTGCAGAATTATATTATAAGACTCTTATTAGAGCGCCAATCGCTGATATTCCTGATGATATAATGGGTGCATTGCAGGCTACATTTGATAATATGATTCTCAATAGTTATGGAAGAGCGCTTTATAATAGATAGAATATAAAAAATTAAAATTACCACAGTCTAAAACATATAGCTAAAGTATGCAAATACTTTAGCTATTATTTTTTAAGAGTGGTGAAATAATTGAAAAGTCGAAAAGAAAAATTTATAGAATATCAAGATAAATATGGAAATATTCCTCATGATTATAGAGAACGATTAAATTATATGTGTGATAAATATAAATTATC
>ULTQ01024753.1_pt1 | contig 15722 bp, 13 predicted proteins | sample 1957731 | NCBI WGS metagenome assembly ULTQ01 (sample SAMEA4835738, study PRJEB28245) | human gut metagenome | biome: gut microbiome; material: fecal sample | place: Denmark | collected 2008 | reverse complement strand
CTGCCGACGGCTTCATCTATGGCATCAATGCCAAAGACGGTACGCTGCGTTGGCGCGTCAAGACCGATGCTCCCTGCGTGAGTGCTGTTACCATTGATGACGGCACTGCCTACATCGGCGGCGGTGACCATCGGTTCCGCGCCATCCGTGTGAGTGACGGCTCTGTACTGTGGCAGGCCGACGGCATAAAGGGCTATGTTGAGACACGGCCTCTCGTTACCGCTGGCAAGGTGGTGTTCGGCGACTGGGCCAACACGCTTTATTGCCTTGACCGCAAGACTGGTAAACAACTTTGGACATGGCAGCCGCCTCGAAAGAATAACATGCACTATTCACCGGCAGGCTGCTGGCCCGTGGCAGCCAACGGCTGCGTGTTTATCTGTGATCCAGAACGTGCCATGACAGCCATCGACCTGAACAGCGGCCGTCAGCTGTGGCGCACCTACCAGAGTAAGGTGCGCGAGAGCATAGGGTTGTCAAAAGACGGCAAACGTCTCTACGCTAAGACCATGCAGGACAGCATCGTCTGCTATGCGGCCGACGGGAAGACTCCGCGCGAACTGTGGGCTACCGACTGCGGCTTCGGCTATGAGCACGCTCGCGTGATGCTCGTCGAGAAAGACGGCGTAGTGTTGGTTACCAACAAGGATGGCCTCGTCATGGCCCTCGACGGAAAGACCGGGCGCTTACTGTGGAAACATAAGATTGGAAACACGGTTATCAATACTGTTGTACCCATCAGCAACCGTCGCATCGTGTTCACCACCGAGGCGGGAAAGGTCGGGGAGTTAGGAGATAGGAGTTGTAAGTTAGGAGATAGAAGTTAGGAGTTGACAATATAGAGTTGTGCAGGATACTGCATTATTCTAATAATGAAGATATAACTATACATAAAGCATAAAATATTGATTGATATGGAGAAAATAATTGACTGCTTCGTGCCACGCGGCACGGAAGAAGAGACGAAGAAGAATGTGGACATGTTGGGAGCTGAGGCTCTCGTCAACACCGTGACAGTGGTGGACGGCAACATCAAAGCTTCGGCTACCTTGAAGGATATAGCTGCAAAGGCTACAACACCCTACACACTGGTCTTCCTCAAGGGACAGTATATGCAGCTCGGCTATCTGGCACTCAACCGTATGGTGCAGATTGCCGAAATCACAAAGGCCGGATTGACTTACACCGACCACTATAACATTTCAGCCGAGGGAAAACGTACGGATGCACCGACTATCGACTATCAGCTTGGTGCATTGCGCGATGATTTTAACTTCGGTTCAGTGCTGCTTTTCCGTACAGACGCACTGAAAGATGCCACCACACGCATGAAGGCCGACTATCAGGCTGCCGGCTTTTACGACTTGCGCCTCAAACTTGCTGAGCGTTACGAGCTGGAGCATATTAATGAATACTTATATTCTGAGGTTGAGCTCGACACGCGCAAGACAGGAGAAAAACTGTTTGATTATGTTGATCCGAAGAATCGTGCCTCTCAGATCGAGATGGAGAAGGCTGTCACGGAATACCTCAAAGAGATTGGTGGCTATCTGAAGCCGGAGTTTACACCTATCGACACAAACAAGGGCGAATTCCCCGTTGAGATGACTGTGATGATTCCTGTACGCAATCGCATTCGTACCATTCGTGATGCTGTAAACAGTGCACTCAACCAAAAGACCACCTTCCCGTACAATGTCTTTGTTGTGGAAAACGGTCCGGAATGCCACTCTACGGACGGCACTACTGAGGCTGTGGATGATTTTATCGACGACCGTCTCATTCACATTGTCACTGACCGCCGTGACCTTGGTGTGGGCGGCAGCTGGAACCTCTGTGCACATGATCCTCGCTGTGGCCGTTTCATCGTGCAGTTGGACTCTGACGATGTGTATCTTGACGAGAACACCTTGCAGAAATATTACGATGCTTTCAAGGAACAGAAAGTAGGTGTTATTGTTGGCACTTACGTATTGACTGATATCAACAAGAATATCTTGCCGCCGGGTAAGATCGACCATGCCGAGTGGACACCGGAAAACGGTCGCAATAACGCCCTGCGCATCAACGGTCTTGGTGCTCCCCGAGGTATGTATTCGCCACTGCTCCGCGACATCACGATGCCCAATGTCAACTATGGTGAAGATTACGCCTTCTGTTTAGCCGTGAGTCGCCACTACCTCATCGGCCGCATCTACGACCCTGTGTACTGCTGCCGCCGCTGGGACGACAACTCCGACGGCGACCTTTCCATCGAGAAGGAGAATCGCAACAACACCTATAAGGACCGTATCCGTACATGGGAGCTCATGGCGCGTATTGCCATGAATAAAGCCAACAAGCATTAAAGAGGATAGAATGAAAAACAAGCAAATCACACCGTGGGTGTGGGTTCCCACACTTTACTTTGCCGAGGGAGTACCCTACTTCGTGGTCAACAACATCTCTGTGATGATGTTCACTAAGATGGGTGTGCCCAATGGTGATATGGCTTTTTTCACAACCCTGCTTTATTTCCCATGGTTCCTCAAGGGCATCTGGAGTCCATTGGTCGATGTGGTTAGAACCAAACGTTGGTGGATCGTCACCATGCAGGCTGTGCTCACCATCCTCTTTGTCCTGCTCACCCTCACGTTGCCTTCTCCTTCGTCAGCACTCATAGCGACCGGTCACACGCCCATCAGCATGTTCAGCCTCACGCTTGTACTGTTTATCATTGCCGCTTTCGCCTCTGCCACTCATGACATCGCAGCCGACGGCTATTACATGTTGGCGCATAGTCCGAGCAGTCAGGCCGCATTCATTGGCATCCGCAGCACGTTCTACCGCATAGCCTCAGTCTTCGGACAGGGTGTGTTGGTATTCATTGCCGGAACTATCGAGAATCATACCCACAACATTCCTTTCTCCTGGCGCGTTACACTTGGCGTAAGTGCCGTTATCTTCTTCTTTATTACGCTCTACCATACGTTCATGTTGCCACGTTCAGAGAATGATAGACCGCGAGTGAGCCAGGAGAAAACAATCGATGATGCAGGTGTGGTGACAAAGAAGAGCAACTGGAGTGAACTGATGGGTTCTTTTGTTACCTTTGTCAAGAAGCCTCATGTGCTTTGGGCTATTGCGTTCATGCTGCTCTACCGTCTGCCCGAGGGGTTCCTCATCAAGATGTGTCAGCCGTTCCTCGTCCACAGTAAGGCTGTGGGCGGACTGGGGTTGAGCACCGAGATGGTGGGACTGGTCTATGGCACGTTTGGTGTCATCGCCCTGTTGGGTGGCGGCATCATCGGCGGCATTGTCGCATCGAAGATGGGTCTGAGAAAATCGTTGTGGCTCATGGCGGCCTGCATGACGCTGCCGTGTATCACCTTTGTCTATCTTGCCATCTTCCAGCCTTCCAATGTGGCCATTATCACTATTGCCTTGTGCATCGAGCAGTTCGGCTATGGTTTCGGCTTCACTGCCTACATGCTCTACATGATGTATTTCTCCGAAGGTGAGTTTAAGACCTCTCATTATGCTATCTGCACGGCGTTTATGGCTCTGAGCATGATGCTTCCGGGCTTCGTGGCCGGATACATACAGGAGGCTATCGGCTATGTCAACTTCTTTTGGATGGTCATGGTCTGCTGCATTGCCACTCTACTCATCACATCTGTGGTAAGACGACAGATAGATCCCGAATACGGTCGAAAATAACATACACATCGCATGAAACGCATTCTATTTTTCCTTACTTGTCTTTGTCTTGTAGCCTCCGGTTGCTTAGCCAACCGCGTCAAGACAGGTATAGAGGTGCTTAAGGCTGACGGTTTCAAGCAGCTTCAGGGTAAGCGAGTCGGTCTCGTCACTAATCCTACGGGCGTGGACAACAATCTTGTTTCCGACATTGACATTCTCCACAATGCGCCTAATGTGAAACTCGTCGCCCTCTACGGACCAGAGCACGGCGTTCGCGGCAGTGCTCATGCAGGTGCGGCCGTGGAGGGCAACACCGATGCCCGCACGGGACTGCCGGTATATTCGCTTTACGGCAAGACACGCGTACCGACCGACGACATGCTTAAAGGCATCGACATCTTGGTGTATGACATTCAGGATGTGGGGTGCCGATCGTTCACCTATATTTCCACCTTATACAATATAATGAGGGCGGCCGTCAAACATAACATCAAAGTAGTGGTGCTCGACCGTCCTAATCCGCTTGGCGGCGAGAAGATAGAAGGCAACCTTGTTGAGGACGACTGCGTGAGCTTCGTTTCTCAGATAAAGATACCTTACGTCTATGGCCTCACGCCTGGTGAAGTAGCTCTGTTGCTTAACGGCGAGAATATGCTTGGTGGCAAATGCGACCTCTCGGTAGTGAAGATGAAAGGTTGGAAGCGACGCATGACTTATGCTGACACCGGACTGCCGTGGGTGTTGTCGTCACCGCATATTCCTGAAGCCTCCACGGCACCATTCTACAGCATTACCGGTATCATTGGAGAGCTTAATACCATCTCTATCGGTGTAGGCTACACGTTGCCTTTTAAGCTCATCGGAGCCGAATGGGTGAAGGCCCAGGAGTTTGCTGATGCCATGAATGCACTTCATCTGCCTGGCTACACTTTCCGTCCTATCTTCTACACGCCCTACTACGCAGCCGGCAAAGGTAAGGAACTGCAGGGTGTGCAGGTGTACATCACTGATTATAAACGAGCCAGCCTCTGCGACCTGCAATGGTATGCCCTTCAGGAACTTTACCGGCTCTATCCGGATCACGACCCTATGGGCGAGGACACTAAGCGCTGGGCTATGATTGACAAGGTGTGTGGCTCCCATCAGATACGCACGCTCTTCTTAAAGAACCATCGTTGGGCCGACGCGAAACCCTATTGGGACAAGGATGTCGAGAGCTTCCGCCGTCTTGCCAAAAAATACTATCTGTATAAATGACATACAACACAAATTCTGCTGCCTCTGCTCATTCACCGGCCAAGAGCCAGCGCATCTTGTCCATCGACATTCTGCGCGGTCTCACCATTGCCGGCATGATCTTAGTCAACAATCCCGGTGGTCCGGAGTCTGACTCTTTCGCACCGCTTTGCCACGCTGAATGGATAGGCCTTACGCCTACCGACCTCGTGTTCCCAACGTTCATGTTCATCATGGGTATTACCACCTATCTGTCACTGCGTAAGTTTGATTTCTCCTGGTCGAAAACGTGTGCGTACAAGATTGCCAAACGTGCCTTCCTGCTTTGGGGAATTGGACTTGCCATCTCTCTCCTGCTTACATGGATCCATGGTCTCGTAGATCCATCCCACTGGCAGGGCTTAGGCTATGCCCTTAGCCATCTTCGCTTGCTCGGTGTCCTTCCGCGCTTAGGCATCTGCTACGGTTTGGCCGCTGTCATCGCCATTTCTGTCAAGCACAAGTTTATCCCTTGGATCATTGCTTTTATTTTTGTGGGCTACTACATCGTGCTTGAGCTCGGCAACGGCTATGCTCACGATGCCACCAACATTCTTGCCGTCGTCGACTATGCCGTGATGGGCGTAGACCACACCTACATCTGGGATATCCCCGACCCTGAAGGCCTGCTCTCCACGTTGCCCGCCCTTGGTCATGTACTCATTGGCTTCTGCGTGGGTGAGGTCATTATGAACATTAATGACCTCAACGATAAAATTGAACGGCTGTTCGTCATCGGAGCTCTTCTTATGCTTGCCGGTGCTTTGTTGGCTTACCTTTGCCCGATCAGCAAGAAGCTGTGGACACCGACGTTTGCCATGGTTACCTGCGGCATTGCCAGCACACTGCTCGCCCTGATGATATGGTTCATCGACAAGCGCCATCATAGTGGTCGTTTTACCGAGTTTTTCCATGTTTTCGGTGTCAACCCTTTAGCCCTCTACGTGTTGTCCGACCTTATTCTTATTCCCTACTCTATCATTCCTTTCTTCGGTGGCAAGACGCTTCAGAAGGTTTGCTTCGAAGACGTGTTCTCGGCCTTTCTGCCCGTGCAGTGGGCTTCGCTATGCTGGGCACTATTGTGCGTAACAACCTGTTGGCTCGTAGGCCTCTGGCTTTACAGGAAGCATATTTATATTAAGCTATAGATACTATAGAAACTATAGAAAGCTATATAAACTATAGAAAACGATACGACTATAAAAAAACATCAACAACTATGACAATACTTTTAGCAGACAGCGGCTCCACGAAAACCGACTGGGGTCTTGTTGAGAATGGTAAACTGATAAAGAAAATCCGCACTAGCGGCATGAATCCCTTCCAAATGTCGGAAGAGGCTATCACCGAGGAAATTAAGGCTCACCTTGTGCCAGAACTGCCGAAGGCTGAGGTGGATGAGGTTCATTTCTACGGAGCCGGTTGCACTAAAGAGAAACAGCCTGTGGTAGAGCGTGCTCTTCGTGCCAACCTCACTATCATCGGTGAATGTGAGGTGGCGAGCGACATGCTTGGTGCAGCACGCGGAATCTGCGGTCACAAGCCGGGCATTGCCTGTATCTTGGGTACGGGTAGCAACTCTTGTTCTTACGACGGCAGCCAGCTCGTGAAGAACGTCTCACCGCTCGGTTTCATCCTTGGCGACGAAGGCAGTGGTGCCGTGCTTGGTAAGATCCTTGTAGGCGACGTGTTGAAAAACCAACTTCCCAAGACTATCTGTGACCGTTTCTTCGAGAAGTTTAAGCTTACGCCGGCTGAGATTATCGAGCGAGTCTATCGTCAGCCCAAGCCCAACACCTTCCTTGCCTCGTTTGTACCTTTCCTGGAGGAGAACCTCAAAGAGCCCGAGATATACAGTTTGGTCAAGGAGAGTTTCCGCTCCTTCCTCCGCCGCAATGTCATGCAGTACGACGGATGGCAGACCTTGCCCATCGGCTTCAACGGCAGCATCGCTAAATTCTACGAACAGCCTTTGGTCGATGCGCTCAATGAGGAGGGCATGCACCTCGGCCGCATCATACAGGCTCCGATGGATGCCTTGGTGGAATACCATACTGAAAGTTAGGAGTTAGGCGTTAGGAGTTAGGAGTTAGGCGTTAGGAGTTAGAAGTTCTGAGTATTAAGTTAGTAAAAACAACATGGCATTCATAAAGATTACCGAACAGCCGTCACTTTATGACGACTTAGAAAAGAAAAGTGTACATGAACTCTTGGTAGATATCAATACAGAGGACAAGAAGGTGGCGTTAGCTGTTGAAAAAGCCATCCCGCAGATCGAGGCCCTGGTGGAACAGATCGTCCCACGTATGCAGCGTGGTGGCCGTGTGTTTTACATGGGAGCCGGTACGAGTGGGCGTCTTGGTGTGTTAGATGCCTCCGAGCTGCCGCCTACTTTCGGTGTACCGCCCACGCTGGTCTATGGTCTCATTGCCGGTGGTGATACAGCTCTGCGCAATGCTGTGGAGAATGCTGAGGACGATGCTCATCGTGGTTGGCAGGAGCTGCTCGATCACGCCATCTGCGAAGACGACACCGTCATTGGTATCGCTGCCTCGGGCACAACCCCTTACGTGGTAGGTGCTCTGACTGATGCTCGTGCGCACGGTTGTCTCACGGGGTGCATAACGTCGAATCCCGATACGCCGATGGCTGCTGCTTGCGAATATCCCATAGAGATGATTGTCGGTCCTGAGTTTGTCACAGGGTCGTCGCGCATGAAATCGGGTACTGGTCAGAAGATGATTCTCAACATGATTTCTACCACGCTGATGATTCAACTCGGTCGTGTCAAAGGCAACCGTATGGTGAATATGCAGCTTACAAACAAGAAGCTCGTCGATCGCGGCACACGCATGGTTATGGACTATACTCACCTGCCTTACGAGGAGGCCAATGCCTTACTGTTGAAATACGGGTCAGTGAAAAAAGCGGTGGAAGCCTTTAAGAGTTAGGAGTTAGAAGTTAGAAGTTAGGAGTTAGAAGTTAGGAGTTAGGAGTTGGAAGTTAAGAGTTAGAAGTTAGGAGTTGGAAGTTAGGAGTTAGGTGATAAAATATAGGAGTTAGGGCGATGATCAATTTACGAATTAATGAAAGCAAAGGGTGTAGAATAAATGCACATTTTCGCATCTCTATAGGCGAGATAAGCTTAACCTCGTTTGTGAGGCCAGTGGTTGGGTTATTAGCATTCATGCTTTTTCTCTCCTTTCTTCCTGCCTTTTCTCAAACGAAGGATTGGGGCGTTATTGATGTCTCGGTCTGCAATATGCGGACGGCACCTGACTACGATGCCGGCATGGCGACGCAGGGTGTGCTCGGCATGCCTGTGCAGATCTTGGAAGACGGAGGCTGGTTGAAGGTTTCCACTCCAGAAGGCTATGAGGCTTATGTGCATAATCGGTCCGTACAGCCGATGACGCGCACAGAGCTTTCTGCTTGGAATACATCCAAACAGGTGGTAGTCACTGTCCTTTGGGCCGGTGTCTACCGGCAGCCTGATGAGAAGTCGCAGATCGTAAGCGATGTTGTCGCCACCAATCGTCTTCGTCTTCTCGGTTCCAAAGGCAATTTCTATCATGTCGCCTTCCCTGATGGCCGCACGGGATATCTGAGCAAAGCCAAGGCTGACGAACTGGGTCACTGGCGCAAAAGTCTTGATAACAGTCCGGCAGCGATCCTTGCTACGGCCAAACGATTCGTGGGCATACCTTACATGTGGGGTGGTATGAGTCCTAAGGGTATGGATTGCAGTGGCTTTGTGCGCACGGTGCTACTCTGTCACGACATTATCATCCCGCGCGATGCCTCACAGATGGCTACCCAAGGACAGCACATCAACATTTTCCCCTCGTTTAGTGATGAAGGCGCTGATGCTAAGCCGGATTTCAGTCACCTGCAGCCCGGTGACCTGCTTTTCTTTGGACGCAAGGCCACGACAGACAAGCCTGCCCATGTGTCGCATGTAGGTTTTTATCTCGGCAACGGTCGCTTCATCCATTCTCTTGGCATGGTGCAAGAGGCGAGCTTCAACGAGACAGATACCGACTATGACGCCTACGACCTCGGTCGTCTGCTGTGGGCGCAACGCGTGTTGCCTTACATCAATAGGGTGCAGGGTCTTTTTACAACTGACAAATCACCAATGTATAAGTAATAGAGAGATTATTTTGTTATGACTACACGAAGAGAATTTCTAAAGAAATCGGCATTGGCTACGGCAGGTGCTGCTTTAGCCATCAGCAATGCAGATGCCCTCGGCCGCATGTTAGATACGGCCAAGGCTCCGTCGTTCAATATCAACCATGCAGAAACGGCAGACGGTCGTCTGCACCTGCGTTTCTTCCCTTACGAACTGAAGTTGCGCCACACGTTCACCGTGGCCACCTATTCACGTACCTCGACACCCGACGTACAGGTAGAGCTGACCTACGACGGCCTCACGGGTTATGGCGAGGCTTCCATGCCGCAGTATCTTGGACAGAGCGTTGCCTCGGTTACGGCTTTCCTCAACAAGGTCGATATGGAGCAGTTTACCGATCCTTTCGAGATGGAGGATATCCTGGGCTATGTCGACAGTCTGTCAGCAGGCGATACCGCTGCCAAGGCTGCCGTGGATATTGCCTTGCACGACCTCGTGGGCAAGATCATGGGACAGCCGTGGTATAAAATATGGGGGCTCGATGCCAGGAAAGCACCCTCTACGACCTTCACCATCGGCATCGATACGCCCGACGTGGTGCGACAAAAGACAGAAGAATGTGCGGCTAAGTTCAACATTCTCAAGGTGAAGCTTGGACGTGACAACGATAAGGATATGATCAACACCATTCGGTCGGTAACGAAACTGCCTATCGCCGTCGATGTCAATCAGGGATGGAAGGACAAGCACAAAGCCCTCGACATGATTAACTGGCTCCACGCCCAAGGCATCGTTATGGTGGAGCAGCCCATGCCGAAGGAACAACAGAAAGATATCGCATGGCTCACCGAGCATTCCCCCTTGCCTATTTTCGCTGACGAGGCCATCCAGCGACTTTCCGACATCCGCCGTATCGAAGAAGCCTATTCCGGCATCAACATCAAACTGATGAAGTGCACGGGTATGCGTGAGGCGTGGAAGATGCTCAACTATGCGCGTGCCCGTGGTCTGAAGGTGATGGTGGGTTGCATGACCGAGACTTCTTGTGCTGTGTCGGCTGCCGCCCAGCTCTCCCCGGCCGTCGACTTTGCCGATCTCGACGGGAATCTGCTCATCTCCAACGACCGTTTCACAGGCATGCAGGTGGTCCGGGGCAAGATCACCTTACCCGACAGACCGGGAATAGGTGTGGAGCTTAACAAATAGTGCCGCTCTGGCTCATCTTTACATGAAAGCTTTTCTTAATCAGTAACCTGCAAATGTTTAATAATCATATCTTTTCCTCTCCATGTAGGGAGGAATCTTGGAGCCGCCTTCGGGACAAGTGTATGGGGATTATGGCTCTGTTAGCTATGGTAGGGTCTCTCCATGCCCAGTCGACGGAGGAACGACTCGCCCTCGACTTCAATAAAACCCACGATGAGGTGAAGCAATACATCCAACGCTACATTCCGGATGTGACTGAGGCGCAGATCGACCACTGGGAAAAGACGAAGGCACTCGAAACCTGTTACATCAACGGAAAGAAATGGTATTTCCACAATGCCGCGCCTAACCTCTTCCGCATAGATCCGCAGTGCCGCGCTATCAAGCTTCAGAAGGACGGCGAACAGAAAAGTGCTTACATGGAGGATGAGCGCAACGACATTCCGGCTATCATGAAGGCCGCGCCCCACAGTGCTTATCGGCTCGGTCCGGCTCATCGCATGCGTGTCACCTATACGCTTACGGTCAAGCCTGACGTGGTACCGGCCGGGGAGACCATCCGCTGCTGGCTTCCTTTCCCCCGCACCGATGTCAAGCGACAGACCAATGTACGCCTGTTGAGCACAAGCAACAAGAAGTATATCAAGTCACCCGCCGCTTACAACCATTCCTCCATCTATATGGAGCAAAAGGCTGAGGCCGGTAAGCCCACTGTCTTCAGCGAGGTGTTTGAATATACGTCGCATGGCAGTTGGTTCGGGTTAAAGCCGGAAAAAGTGAAGCCCTACGACAAGACTTCTGCCCTTTACCGCAAATATATTGCCAACCGCCGGGAGCACATCATCGTCACTCCACGCATACAGCATCTTGCAGACAGCATTACGTCGGGTATCACCAACCCCTTGCTTCAAGCTCGCGCTCTGTTCACCTACATCGACGCAAACTATCCGTGGGCTTCGGCGCGTGAATACAGCACTATCCAGAACATTCCCGAGTATGTGCTTGACAACCATCACGGTGACTGCGGTCAGGTGACGCTGCTCTTCCTCACGCTGTGCCGGGCCAAGGGCATACCCGGCCATTTTGAGAGCGGGTTCATGGTACACCCCGATGAGAAGAATCTTCATGATTGGGGCGAGATCTATTTTGAAGGCGTGGGATGGGTACCTGTCGACCAGTCGTTCGGCCGTCCCTATTGGGCCACAGACGATTCAACCCGGTATTTCTACTTAGGTGGCATCGACTCCTATCGGCTTATCGTCAATAGCGACTTCGGCATGCCCTTCTACCCGGCCAAGCGTTATCCCCGTTCAGAGACCGTTGATTTCCAACGTGGAGAAGTGGAATGGCAAGGTGGCAACCTTTATTTCAATAAATGGAATTGGGACATCAAGGTGGAGTACCTCAACTGAATACCTTTCTGCGATAAAAGTAAATTCTTTGAATTTATATTGACAAAAAGTAAAAAGCCAGGACAACGGGAACTGCATGAAAGAAATGCGATAAGCGAGGTTCTCAATCCCGAAAACGGGCATGGAGGATGCAAGGTAGTTTCGACGAATGTAGGTTAAGTCTCTTCTATTTTTTGTTGTTCTCAATGATTTTGTTACATTCTGAAAAGAATTTTTCTAAAATGCTTGCAGATTAATAATAATTGTGTAACTTTGCTTACTGAAACAAGAAATAGAAAACAAATAGATAAATTTATGAGTCATTTAATCAAACCCATCGGCTACAAGACGCTCTTGGATCGTCGTCAGACGGAACATGGCATCAAGATGATCAAGGAGTTTTTTCAGCAGAATCTCTCCACCGAACTTCGCCTGAGTCGAGCTACGGCCCCGCTCTTTGTACTCAAAGGATTAGGAATCAACGATGACCTTAATGGTGTCGAACGTCCGGTGACCTTCCCCATAAAAGACATGGGTGAGGCAAAGGCCGAAGTCGTGCATTCGTTGGCAAAATGGAAGCGCCTGACGCTTGCTAAGTTCGGCGTTGAGCCTGGTTATGGCATCTATACGGATATGAACGCTATCCGTGCGGACGAGGAGATGGATAACCTCCATTCGTTGTATGTAGATCAGTGGGACTGGGAGGCAGTTATCACGAAAGAGGAGCGCACAATCGCTTTCTTAGAGGATGTCGTGCGCCGTATCTATAGTGCTATCCTTCGCACAGAGTTCTTGGCCTGTGAGAACTTTCCGCAGCTCAAGCCGTTTCTTCCTCGTGAGATTCATTTTATCCATTCTCAGGATCTTCTCGATATGTATCCCGACAAGACTCCGCACGAGCGTGAGGATGCTATCTGCGAGAAGTATGGCGCTGTGTTTGTTGAAGGTATCGGTGGTAAACTCTCTGATGGAAAGAAACATGACGGTCGTGCTCCTGACTATGACGACTGGTCAACGATTGCGGAGAATGGCAAGGCGGGTCTCAACGGAGATATCCTCATCTGGTATCCTGTTCTTGGCCGATCCTTTGAGCTTAGTTCAATGGGTATCCGTGTTGATAAGGAGAGCCTGTTGCGTCAGTTGAAGATAGAGCATCAAGAAGCGCGAGAGAAACTTTACTTCCATCAGCAGTTGCTCAACGGTAAGCTGCCACTCAGTATCGGTGGCGGTATTGGTCAGAGCCGTCTGTGCATGGTGATGCTCCACAAAGCGCATATCGGTGAGATTCAGGCAAGTATCTGGCCTGAAGATATGAGGAAAGAATGCGCTGAGCTCGGTATGCCGCTCATTTGACACAAATGGCAGAGGGCTGGATAAAGATATGGAAGTCCGGAAGTCTTATGGATTCCGGACTTTTTACATTGTTTTAGCTCAATTCTAAACCGAGCCCTACCCTTAATTTTTCTATGGCTGGGTTCTTTTTCCTTAGCGCGTCAAAGACTTCAAGCTTGGTCAATGCCCGCTGATTCTCGTTCTGCTTGGCTAAACGCGGCTTGAACTCGATGAGCGTATTATGCAACTTCATGCGCATCGTGGCGCGTATGTTGCGGCTGATGACATTGATCTGATCAAGCAAAAGTTTATTATCCACAACCACTTCAATATTGGGATAGTCAGTGATAGCAGGCACAAGGTTTTTCAAGCGTGCTGCTAAGCCTACGAATTTCTGCGGCATGCGGTTGCACATGGCTATCCATTCACGGATGAGATCATTGTCCGTGAATTGAGACTCAGGCTTACTTTCTGCAACTTTTTTGGCTTCGGCTTCATCAACCTTTACAGCCTCCGAAACATCGTTTGCCTTTGGTTTTCGCCTAAGATCATCGAATGTCATTCCGATATTCTTCAGATGGAAAGTGATGCCGCTCTTCAAAGGTCCTACAGCTGCTGTCTCCGGTCTGGTCGAACCCGCAAATGGCTTATTGCCTTCGCTTGTCGGTTCCGTCTGAGGCTTGTCATTGACAGAAGCCGTTTTCGGTTTATGATTGGCTAAAGAACGTGCAGCCCCGGCCACCTGCATAGCCGGTTTAGGCTGCACCACATTGTTTTTCTTGAACAGGGATTTCAATCGCATAGGGCTACGCCCACCAGCCGGCACGTCAGCATCCTCCGGTTGCGTGATCTGTGCCACACGGATCAAGGTGAGTTCAACCAAGAGCCGCTTGTTGCTGCTCTGTCGATATTGCACATCACATTCGTTGAGGATTTTCAGTGCCTTATAAAGGAATGGAAGGGGACATTTCTTGGCCTGCTCTTTGTATTTCGCTCGCTGACCATCACTTACCTCCAGGAGCGGAAGGGTCTGTTCGTCTTTCGCCATCATCACATTGCGAACATGTGAAGCAAGGCCATTGACCACATTGCTTCCGTCGAAGCCGTGTTGGATAATATTATCGAGCAAGACCATGATGTCCGCGGCTTTATTCTCAAGTGACAGGTCTATGATCTTAAAATAGTTGTCTACGTCGAGTACATTCAGATCTTTCAGTACTTTCTCATACGTGATATGCCCTTGGCAAAAGCTCGATACCTGATCGAAGATCGACAAGGCATCCCGCATTCCTCCATCCGCTTTTTCAGCGATCACATTGAGAGCTTCGTCCTCATACGTGATACCTTCCTTTCCGGCTACCATCTCAAGATGGTGGATGATCTCGGGAACGGTCATGCGCTCGAAATCGTAGATCTGACAACGCGAGAGAATGGTTGGAAGAATCTTATTCTTCTCTGTAGTGGCAAGGATAAAGATCACATGTGCTGGCGGCTCCTCCAAGGTCTTGAGGAAAGCGTTGAAAGCCGCTTGTGAGAGCATGTGAACCTCATCGATGATGAAAACCTTATATTTTCCGGTCTGAGGAGGGATAAGCGTCTGCTCCATGAGCGTTTTGATGTTCTCCACGGAGTTGTTGCTGGCAGCATCCAGTTCAAAAATATTCATTGACCGTCCTTCGTTGAAAGCACGGCAACTCTCGCACTCGTTGCATGCCTCGCCGTCTTGTGTAGGATTTTCACAGTTGATAGCCTTGGCAAAGATTCGCGCACAGGTTGTCTTTCCCACTCCGCGTGGCCCGCAGAAAAGATAGGCATGGGCTAATTTCCCTGACTTAACCGCATTCTTCAGTGTTGTAGTCAGTGCATCCTGGCCTACAACAGAGGAGAAAGTCATCGGTCTGTATTTCCTTGCGGAAACTATATAGTTGTCCATAGAATAACTAATATGAATTCGATAATCTGAATATTGATTGCAAACTTACACAAAAATAATGAGAATGCGGCTTAAAGACAGAAAAATAATTGGAAAATAAAAAGGCGTTGCCTTCCTAAGAAAGCAACGCCTTGTAACATTTTGATCTCAACGGATGAGTTATGCCTCTGCGGGAGCCTCTGTAGCGGGAGCTTCTGCGTTTTCGCCTTCAGCAGCCTGTGCAGCCTCAGCAGCTTTTGCAGCCTCAGCCTCAGCTTTAGCGGCAGCCTCGGCAGCCTTCTTGTCAGCCACCTTCTTGGCGATAGCCTCATTGACCTTCTTCTCGGCATCGAGCGCCTTGGCGGCAGCCTCCTGACGGCTCTTGCTCTGAGCGTCCTTAGCAGCTGTGAGCTTCTGCTCCTTGGCAGTCTTCCAGGCATCGAACTTCTGCTGGCAAGCAGCCTCGTCGAATGCGCCCTTCTTCACGCCGCCGCGAAGATGCTTCATCATGTACACACCCTCATTCTTCAGAATGGTGCGGACAGTGTCTGTAGGCTGTGCGCCTGTCTCTACCCAGTAGAGGGCACGGTCGAAATTCAAATCTACGGTAGCAGGATTGGTGTTGGGGTTAAAGGTACCAATCTTCTCGATAAACTTACCATCACGTGGTGCTCTCACGTCAGCGATCACGACTCTGTAAACTGCGTAGCCCTTGTGACCGCCACGCTGCAATCTGATTTTTGTTGCCATTTTTTGTTGTAAAACTAATTAAAGGTTTGAATTTTATGCT
>ULTQ01090579.1_pt1 | contig 16110 bp, 9 predicted proteins | sample 1957731 | NCBI WGS metagenome assembly ULTQ01 (sample SAMEA4835738, study PRJEB28245) | human gut metagenome | biome: gut microbiome; material: fecal sample | place: Denmark | collected 2008 | reverse complement strand
GGTCTTGAAATTTGGGTGTCCCAATGACGAAAACAGGAGCTGACACATAGCTGACAGACGGCCGACATGCGCAAAAAGAAAGGCGGGCACAAGTTTCGATTTTACTCGAAGCTTGCGCCCGCCTTCCTGTTATGGTTCAGCTACCGCTTTTTATTCCGGCAGCATCACGACGCTCACCTTGTTGGCACCTGCGAGGAACTCCTTGACGAAGGCGGAGATCTTGGCCGGTGTCTGAGCCTTTATGAGGTCGGCATAATGCGTGTGGCTATCGTGATGCAGGAAGTAGTCGTCCCAGACGATGTCTGTCCAGTAGCCATTGGTCTTGAGTGCGCTGTCATACTGCTTGAGCATGAGTTTCTTCACCTTGTCGAGCATCTCGGAGTCGCACTTCACGGCGAGATCCTTGACCGCCTGATCCATGATCTTCAGCGCCACATCTTTCTTCTCCGGCTTGAAGGGGCAGTAGCCTGCGATCTGAGCCATGTGGTAACCGTCGTCGGCCTGACTCATGCCGGCCTGCGCACCACAGGTGTAAGCGGCACTTGCCTCCTCACGGATCTGCTTGAGATAGACCATTGACAGCACCTGTCCGGCGATGCCTGCCTGGATGCTGCGCTCCTGCGTGTAAGGCAGCGAAGCATTGAACCAGATCATCTGCGCGATCGACTTCGGTGTCTCCATCTTACGCGTGAAGGTCTTGTCTACATTCTCCTTTGTGGGATAAGAATAGCGCTTTCCGGCAGGGTTCTTGCCCTTTGAAGGCAGTGAGCCGAGATAGCGGCAGATCAGCGGGCGGATCGTCGTCTCGTCGAAGTTGCCGACGATCTCGAAGACCCAGCCGTTGGCATTGGCCGTGCGTTCCTTGGCCATCTGCAGGATGCGGTCGTAGGACACGTTCTTGAGGTCTTTCAGAAGGAAGGGGCGCTCATGCCAGTCGTTGCCATAGATCACCTTCGTGATCGTATCAGCATAAGCTGTCTGCGGGTCGAGGTCGCGGTTCTTCAGGCTCACCTCATACTGCTGCATGAGGCTGTTGTAGGCATCGGGATCCTTCTTGATGTTCGTGAAGTAAAGATAAGCGAGCTGCAGCATGGTCTCCACATCTTTCGGTGTGGCGCTGCCGTCGAGCGACATGCGGCGTGAGCCGAGCTTCAGCGAAGCGTTGGCGATCTTCCCGGCAAGGGCCTTGCCCAGTTCGATGGAGGAGAAGTCGCCGAGACCGCTGTTGTCGATGACCTGGTTGAACATGTTGATGTTGGCGAAATCAGCCTCTCCGTAGTTGCCGTTGCCTGAGCCGCCTACACCGCTCATCGTTACCTGGTCTTTCTTGTAGTCAGTCTTCTTGAGCAGTACTGTCACACCGTTGGAGAGCGTGAGGATGTCGTAGTCGAACTTCTTGCTCTTCACCTCCTTCTTGATTTTTCCGGGCTTTGGGAGCGTCTTCATGATCGGCTCGTTCTTCACGTTGTCCACATAAGCCTCGACCTTTGCGGCGCGGGCAGCGTGAAGGGCACCAAGAAGCTGGTCAGCAGTAGGATAGACAGCGCCTTCCTTCTCGTTGTTGAAGTTGAGGATGACGAGGTTTGAGTCGTTCTTCAGGAAGAGCTCAGGCAGCACTTGGTTGACAGCCTCGAGGGGAATCTGAGGTACGAGCTTCTTCATGAGATTGTAAGTGTAGTCGATGGAAGGCATCGGCTCATTGGAGAGGAACCATCCGAGCGCCTGATTATAGAAAGCGGTGTTGGGCCGCTTGTCTCGGCCTTCCCACATCTTGTCGAGTGAAGAAAGCATGCTCTCTTTGAAACGGGCATATTCAGTGGCAGTGAAGCCATAGTCGGCAGCCTGCTTCACGACGACGAGGGCGGCCTTGAGGGCATCTGCGGTCTTGCTCATGTCTTTCGGCAGCACACTCACAGAGAAGGCATCCTTGGTCTTGGAGAGAAGATACTCGCCGTCATCAGCGCCGGCATTCACGAAAGGACAGTCTGCTTTCTGAGCAGCCTCCGCGAAACGAGTGCCGAGCATGCCGATGGCCGCGTTCTTGACATACTCAGAGAGGGTGTACGCAAGCGACTGTTTGAGGGAGTCGGGCACGGCATCATGCTTCATTATGAGCGAGACTGTCGACTGCTGGTATTCCTTGTCCTTGTCGATGATGATGATAGGCTGTGCGTTGTCGGGCACGGGCTCGTCGCGGAGCTGGGCTTCGTTGGCCGGGTTCTTGATGTCGCCGAAGAGCTTCTTGATCTCGGCCTCGGTCCGGTTGACATCGATGTCGCCGACGACGATGATACCCTGATGGTCAGGGTGATACCATTTGTGGTAATAGTCGACGAGCTCCTTGCGCTTGAAGTTGTCGACGACCGACATCAATCCGATCGGGAACCGGCGACCGTACTTGGAGCCAGGGTAGAGCTTCTCAAGGTTGCGCTCCAGCATACGACTCTGGGGAGAGGTGCGCAGACGCCACTCCTCGTGGATGACACCGCGCTCCTTGTCGATTTCGCTCTGCTCTAAGGAAAGTCCGCAAGACCAGTCGCGGAGGATGAGCAGACAGGAGTCGAGGGTGGAGACAGAAGTTGTCGGCACGTTGTCGATGTTGTACACGGTCTGATCAATAGCGGTGTAGGCGTTGAGGTCGCCACCGAACTCGATGCCCTTGGAGCGGCACCACTCAATGAGGTTGTTGCCTTTGAAATGGTCGGAGCCGTTGAAGGCCATGTGCTCGAGGAAGTGGGCAAGGCCGCGCTGCTCCTCATTCTCCTCCAAGGAGCCTACCTTCTGGGCGATGTAGAAGTTGGCACGGTGCTCCGGCCAGTTGTTGTGACGGATGATGTAAGTCAGTCCGTTGGGCAGCTTGCCGATGCGGAAAGCTGTGTCCACAGGTACCGTCATGTCCGGCATTTGCGCGTCAGCTGTAAAGACAGCCGTGAGCAAAAGCACCAACGAGACGATGATGTGTTTGATGTTCACCATAGATTTAATAATATAAAAAAATAAGAGTATTAGTCAATTATAATCTCTTCCTTCATAATTAATACGCAAAGTTACGATAATTAGGCACCTTCTTCTTATAAAAATGTGATTTTTTTTGCCGTTGTCGTTCTTTTAGGTTAAATTTGCAGTCTATTAATTGGATAAACAAAGGTCAGGTTCTCAAAAGGATCTGTGCCTGTGTCTGAACAGAAGAAAGAAATGAGTCTTACAAAGATTGCCGCCAAGTTTTTCTGCCCTCGTCAGAAAGAACTTGAGAAGCATTATACAGAACCGGAGAAGTTACAGGCTGCCGTGTTGTCGTATCTTGTCGACAAGGGCCGTGATACGGAGTATGGACGTGCCCATACGTTTGAGAATGTCAAAGGCTACGACGACTTTGCCAAGAATGTACCTGTCAATACCTATGAAGAGCTGAAAGGTGACATCGACCGCATGCGCCATGGCGAGACCAATGTGTTGTGGCCGGGGCTTGTCAGATGGTATGCCAAGTCGTCGGGTACGACGAACGACAAATCGAAGTTCATTCCGGTGTCCAGTGCCGGACTTCACAATATCCATTATAAAGGTGGTGCCGACGTGGTGGCTTTCTATCTGCGCAACCACCCCGAGAGCCGCCTCTTCGACGGCAAGTCGCTCATTCTCGGCGGCAGCCATTCACCCAATTATAATGTGGAGGGGTCGCTTGTAGGTGATCTTTCGGCTATCCTTATCGAGAACATCAACCCTCTGGTCAACATGCTCTTCCGCGTGCCCAAGAAGCGCACGGCGCTGCTCTCCGACTTTGAGCTCAAGCGCGACCGCATTGCGCACGAATGCCTGAACCAGAACGTTACCAACATCTCGGGCGTGCCTTCTTGGATGCTCAGCGTGCTCGTCAGAGTGTTGGAGGTGTCGGGCAAGAAACATATAGAAGATGTGTGGCCCAACTTAGAGGTGTTCTTCCACGGAGGTATCGCCTTTACACCTTACCGCAAGCAGTATGAGGAGATCATCACCTCGCCGAAGATGCACTACATGGAGACCTACAATGCCTCGGAAGGATTCTTCGGCATTCAGGATGATCCCAATGATCACTCCATGCTGTTGATGCTCGACTATGGCGTGTTCTACGAGTTCATCCCCTTGGAGGATGTGGGCAAGCCCGATGCCGTCGCCATTCCTCTCGAAGCCGTGGAGACGGGAAAGAACTATGCCATGGTCATCACTACCTCGTGCGGACTGTGGCGCTATATGATCGGCGACACGGTGTCGTTCACCTCGACGAAGCCATATAAGTTTATTATCACCGGCCGCACGAAGTATTTTATCAATGCTTTTGGCGAGGAACTTATCCAGGACAACGCTGAGAAGGGCCTGGCTTATGCCTGCGAGCAGACTGGTGCCCAAATTCTTGAATACACGGCCGCGCCCGTGTATATGGACGAGAACGCCAAGTGCCGCCATCAGTGGCTCATCGAGTTCTCAAAGGATCCAGACGACATGAAGAAGTTTGCCGACTGCCTCGACAGCAAGCTGCAGGAGATCAACTCCGACTATGAGGCCAAACGCTTCCACGACGTGACGCTGCAGCACCTCGAAGTGGTCAAGGCCAAGCCGCATCTCTTCGAGGAGTGGCTCAAGTCGAAGGGAAAACTCGGCGGACAGCATAAGGTGCCGCGACTGAGCAACTCACGCAAGAACATGGATGAACTGTTGGAGCTCAACGGAAACTATCAGCAGTAATAATCCCGCATCATGATGAGTATAAGAACCGAAAAGATATTGTTGTTCTGCGTGCTTACGCTGTTGCTTCTGCAGGGTTGCGCGCGTATGGGTAATCCGGACGGCGGCTGGTACGACGAGACACCGCCAAAGGTCATCGGTGCCGATCCGGCCGAAGGAGCGACCAATGTCAACAAAAAGAAGATATATATCAATTTCGATGAGTTTATCAAGATTGATAACCCCACCGAAAATGTCGTCGTGTCGCCACCACAGATGGAGGCTCCGGAGATCAAAGGACAGGGCAAGCGCATTGCCATCGGGCTTGTCGACTCGCTGAAGCCCAACACTACTTATACGATTGATTTCTCCAATGCTATCAGCGACAACGATGAGGGCAATCCGCTTGGCGACTATGCCTACACGTTCTCTACCGGTGACCACATCGACACGCTGCAAGTGTCAGGATATGTGCTCGGTGCAGAGGATCTGGAGCCTGTGAAAGGCATTCTCGTAGGACTCTACAACGATCTCACCGACTCGGCTTTCCAGAAGAAACCGATGATGCGCGTGTCGAAAACCGACTCGCGCGGCCACTTCACCATCAAAGGGATAGCGCCGGGCAAATACCACGTCTATGCCTTGCAGGATGCCGACGGCAACTATAGGTTCAGCCAGAAGAGCGAGATGCTCGCGTTCAACAACGACATCATCGAACCTTCGTGTAAGCCCGACACACGGCAAGACACGATCTGGACCGACTCGTTGCATATCGCGTCCATCAATGTGGTAAACTATACACATTTCCTCCCTGACAACATCTGCCTGCGGGCTTTCAACGAGATTCTCACAAACCGATACCTCGTCAAGAGTGACCGTACGGAGGCCAACCATTTTACGCTCTATTACAGCTACGGCGACAGTGAGCTGCCGAAGATCAAAGGCCTTAACTTCAATGCCGACAACGCGTTCCTCACAGAGTCATCTGCCAAGAAAGACACCATTGTTTACTGGCTGCGGGATACGGCACTTGTCAACCAAGATACACTGAGCATACAGCTGACACATAACATCACCGACACCTTAGGGGTGCTCCGGCAACAGGTCGATACGCTCCAGCTCGTGGCAAAGACATCGTATGCCAAGCGCATGAAAGACGCGGAAAAGAAAATAAAAGACTGGCAGAAGGAGCAGGACAAGAAGAAAAAGAAAGGCATGCCCTACGACAGCGTCATGCCACCGGAGGACCTGAAACTTAATATCTCACCCTCCGGTGATATGAACCCTGACCAGAACGTGACCATTCAGGCGGATGTCCCGTTGTTGCCTGTCGATACGGCGCATATACATCTTTATTCTCATCCCGAAAAAGACTCGTTGTGGTACCACGAACGCTATGAACTCGATAAGATAGACAACCGAACCTACCGCTTGCGGGCCGAATGGAGGCCGGGCATGGAGTATAGCTTAGAGGCCGACAGTGCTACCTTTGCCTCTGTCTATGGGGCTATCGCGGCGAAGATCAAGCAAGGACTCAAAGTGCGGTCCAACGACTCTTATGCCTCTCTCCTGATGACCTTAGCGGGTATGCAAGGCAAGCATGTCATAGCCCAGCTCTTGGATAACTCGGGAAAGTTGGTCAAGGAAGTGTATACCGACAACGGCCAGGCGGAATTCTATTATCTTCAGGCCGGCAAATATTATCTTCGGATCATTGTCGATGCCAACAACAACCGGCGATGGGATACCGGCGATTATGCCAAGGGCATAGAGCCTGAAGAAGTGTATTATGATCCGGAGGTCATCGAGTGCAGGGAGAAGTGGGATCTTACGCTGACATGGAACCCCACGGCCAGACCTTTGTGGCAACAGAAGCCGGATGCCATCACGAAGCAGAAGGCTGACAAGCAAAAGACGATACAGCACCGGAACCTCGAGCGCGCCAAGAAGCTCGGCATTCAATATATTCCGAAATTATGAATGAAATGTTTCATTTAATAGACATAAAAATGCAAGTAACAAAACATCTGAAAATAGCTGCTCTTTCCCTGCTGACACTCTTCAGTGTGTCAGCCTCGGCGCAGTGCACTTTCCACAACTCAGCGTTCAAGTCGGGAGAGCGTCTGTCTTACAACCTCTACTTCAACTGGAAATTTGTCTGGGTGAAGGTGGGAACAGCGTCCTTCGACACGGATCAGACTCATTTTCGTGGGGTGCCGGCTTACAAGGGCAGTCTGATCACACGAAGTAACAAGCGCGCTGACAATTTCTTTGTATTACGCGATACGCTGCTCTGTTACAACACGCTCGACTTAGCTCCACTCTATTACCGTAAAGGCGCACGCGAAGGCAAACGCTATACCGTGGACGAAGTCTACTACTCATACCCTAACGGCAAGTGCCACGTCAAGCAGTTCCGGCTGAAGCATGACGGCAAGCGCGTACGCGAGCAACATACCCTCAGCGAGTGCGTCTACGATATGATGAGCATCTTCATGCGCGCACGCTCCTTCAATCCCACGGGATGGAAGAAGGGCTTTGCCGTCAACTTCCCCATCGTCGACGGCGTGAAAGTCTATCCGGCACAGCTCCGCTATCAGGGTAAGGTCAATGTCAAGGGCGACAACGGGCACACCTATCGTTGCCTGAAGCTCGCCTACATGGACCGCGACGACGATGAGAAAAAATGGAAGAAGATTGTCGACTTCTACGTCTCCGACGATGCGAACCATGTGCCTGTGCGCCTCGATCTCCATCTGAAGTTCGGTTCGGCCAAGGCTTTCATCACCAGTATCTCCGGGCTGAGAAACGCGGAAGGAGCGCTGGTGAAATGAGAAGGTAAGGAGTTAATATCTTAAAAAATAACATCCACGTCCCCCATCGAGGCGTGGATGTTTTGTTTATGCCTTGCGGCAATTCGTATAAGTATTCGGCTTATTCTTTTATTGCCCGCTCCAAGCAGTCATTGAAGTCGTTGTCGCTGGGCCGCAGCATGTCAGAATTGATGATGTTGCCGTCAGGAGCGATGAGCATGAAGCGCGGGATGCCAATCACGTAATAGACGTTGTTGAGGACGTTGTCGCCCTCCGGCGTGATGAGATACTGGCTCCACGTCATGTTCTTATGCTTGTCGAGGAAGTTCAGCCATTTCTCCCGCTTCTTGTCACAGGCAATGCTGATGATCTTCACACGGCTGTCTTTGTAAGCCTTTTCCAGTTTTTCCATGTATGGAATCTCCTCGAGGCATGGGATACACCAGGTCCCCCAGAAGTCGATGAAGAGATATTTCCCCCGGAAGTCCTTCAGGCTGTGCACCTTTCCCTTGGTGTCTGTAAAGGTGAAGTCGGGAGCAGGCTTACCTGCCCAAATAGCACCGTATTTTTTCTCTGTTCTGCTGTAAGCGTTGCTGAGTTTCTCTCTCAACGAGTCAGTGGTGATGTCGGCGTTGACCATCTCAAGGTATCTCTTGGGATCCTCCGAGATGCAGTCATTGATGACTTCCGTGAGGAAATCCGCCTTCAGCCGCTCTCTGACATCGTGACGGGCTATCTTGAGATCCATATGCTGTAGGAGATGTTGTACATAGCAGGTGTCTACTTCATCAGGCATATCGCTGGACACATATTCCATCAGTTTGTCATAGTCATAGCCCTCGGGCATGTGGGCGGTAGGAATGCTGTCGGCATAACTATGGCCCATGCCGGCGAGAAAGAGGATGGCAATAAAAAGAATTCTTCTCATCATAGTGATCTATTCGTTATCTTCTTCGTTATTTTCTTCGTTCCCTTCTTCGTTGTCCTGAATTGTTTTCACGACATCGTTGTCGGTGTATAAATTCTGCGTTATCTGCCCTTTGCTTCTTTTTATCTCAAGATTTGTGATGGGCTGCGCATAGCGTGGTGATTTCACGGGCAGCGTGTAGGTGATGACCTGGCTGTCGTCAACGACATTGTTCTTCACGTTGTAGAAGGTGTGTGTCACGGTGACGTCGTCGTAGCTGACGTCGTTGTAGGCCAGTCTTCTGATGTCCTGCCATCTGCTGATGAACGGCATCTCCCGGTGTCGCTCATCGAGGATTTCCTTCACGGCTTCCTCCTGGCTGCTTGCCGTAAGGTCGATGTCATCAGCCGTATTCCTCATTCTCGCCCTCCTGAGCCTGTTGACGGTCTCCATGGCTTCCTTCACTTTGCCTTGTCTGGCTTCAGCTTCTGCCGCCGTGAGAATCATCTCCGGCAGCGTGGGGCCCATGGTGAGCAGGTCGTCGTTATAGACGCTCTGCATGCGGTGATACTGTATGTCATCTCCGAATCCGGAGATAGAGCTGTTCCAGAGGGCATGCTTGTTGAAGAACTGCTCAAAGCGCAGGTCGTTGTCCTGGTCGTAGAGGCTGATGAGGCGCTCCGAAGGGATGAGGTAGATACCGCTGCTGACATCGTAGTAGGCGGAGAAAAAGTTCTCGGCATATTGTGTCACCTCGTTGGGGCTATAGCTCCAGAGCTGTGAGAAGGCTATCGTCGACTCCTCGCCGCTGTTGGGATCCATGACGGTAGCCGGCTCCAGACTGTAGCCATTATAGTCCTCCAAGGTCACGGCTTGGCTTTCCATGGCTTTCTTGGCATAGGTCTCGGCCTGTGCATAATCCTGTGTGAAGAGATAGTATCGCGCCATCATGGCCTCCACGGCAGGCTTGCTGACGAGCCATCTGTCTCCGACATCCTCCCTTGTCGTTGTCAGGGCCGCCTTGAGGTCGCTGAGGATGAAGTCGTAGGTATCTTTCAGTGACGCCCTTGTCACGTCCTCCTGGTAGTCGTTGTCCTTTCTCAGCGGCAGGCCGGATGTAGAGAGAGTCTCAGGACTATAAGGCTGGCAATAGGTCTGTGCCAGACTCCACATCGCCAGGGCGCGGATGAAATGCGCCTGCGCCAGGAAGTCCGTCTTCTGCGCCTCTGTGGCATCCTCCACCTGGTCGATTTCATTGATGACGAGGTTGGCGGTGAAGATCTTGTTGTAAGCACCCTCCCAAAAAGCATCCCCATACTGGTTGGTCTCGATGTCGTTGACGGCGAAGGTGAGACCATTGACGAAGTCCTGGTCCAGGTAGCCTGCGGCATCGTAGATGTTGTTGTCCATGCCTATGTCGTCGGAGGAGGCGGCAGGGATAGAGACGGACTGTATGAACATGGAGCTGTTGTTGAACAGCGCCTCCACCTGCTCGCTGGTGCTGAGTATCTCGTTGTTGCCCTTGCTCGGCTTGGTGTCGAGATAGTCGTTGCAGGAAGCCAGGGTCAGCAGCGCCAGAAGGGGCAGGGATTTTATCGTTGTTATCATTGTTTTCATTTTCCGGATCGTTTTATAAAATCAGAACTTTACGTTAACACCCATCGTGAAGGCCAGGCGTGGCTGGTAGCTTCCCGGCAGATAGTCGGGGTGGTAGCTTTTGGAGTTGGCGGCCCATATCATCCCCACATTATCAAGTTTGCAGAAGATGTCGGCACTCTTCATCCATCTGTTCTTGAAGAGGCTACTGGGCAGCGAATAGGAGAGGTCTATCTCCTGCAGGTAGATATAGTCGGCGCTCTCCACATTCATGCTGAAGATGTCGTTTGCCGTGCTCCAACTTCCGTATGCGCTGACATCGATGGCGTTTCCTTCGTCGTCGACGGTGGGCAGAGGCATGGCGTTCTTGGGATTGGCAATGAGCGTTCCGTCGCTGTTCATCACCTCGCCGACCTGAGCCGAGACAGAGGCTTTCTCTCCAAAGTTGTCAGGGTAGAGGTACGAGAAGGTGGGCATCTGCATCTTTCCGCCAAACCTGCCGTTAACGTATGCTGTCAGCATCAGGTCCTTCCATCCGAGGTTGAGGGTGAGTCCTGCCGTGTGTGGGGCTACGACGGTGCCCTCATAGGTCAGCATGTCGTGCCAGTCTTTGTCGTAGATAGAAAAGTCGGTGATGTCGTAGCTGTTGCCGTCTTTGTCAAGGATTTGGGGTATGCCATTCTTCATACCACCGTAGCGCATCTTGAAGATGGCGCCCATGGGATAACCTTGAATGTAGTCGGCATTCATCATATCGCTGACATTGCTTATCTCGTTGTATATCTTTGTCACCTTATTCTTGTTGTAGGCATAGGTCAGCACGCCTTCGAAGGAGAAGTCTCCGGCAGTAGCCCTTCCGCCCAAGGTGACCTCCACGCCGTGGTTGTTGAGCTCGGCGTTGTTGTAGGTAGCCTCACCGGTGCCGTAGACGCTTGCTATGGCCACGGTGCCGAGGACATCGGTGCTCTTCTTGTTGTAATAGTCTACGGTGCCATAGAGATGGTCGTTGAAGAGTGAGAAGTCGATGCCGACATCTGTTGTCGCCGTCTTCTCCCATCTCAGTGTGGGGTTGCCATAGTCGGAGATCTTACCAGGGTAGAGGCCGGTGTACTCGTCGACGTAGTCAGACTCTGTGGTGACCGTGGTGAAAGCCGACGAGGACGAGGCTGCATTTCCGTTCTTGCCATAGGTCAGCCGGAGGGTGAGGCGGTTGAAGGGTGTCTTGTCCTTCATCCATTTCTCATTTGACATATTCCACATGGCACCTACGCTCCACAGCGGGCTCCAGCGGTATTTGGCCTCTTTGGTGATGAGGTTGCTGGCATCGCTTCGGGCGCTGGCCCAGAGGCCATAGCGCTCGTCATACATATAGCTGGCATTGCCGTAGAAGGATACATAGCGGTTGTGGTTCCACGACTGTACGACATATTTCTTTCCCTCAGCGGGGACACCGTAGATAGTAGAGGTGCTGCCATCCATGGTGTCGAAATGTCCGGGCTGGCCTGTGATGCCGGCACTCGTGGCGGTCACGCCATAGCGGTAGGGATTGGTCCAGGATTCAAAATAATAGTTGCTCACCTCGTTGCCGATGACCGCTGCCACGGCATGCTTCTCTCCGAAGGTGCGGTTCAGGGAGAGGTCGTTTCTGAAAAGGGTGCTGTGGTTCTTGCCCTCGCGGTTGATGACGATGTCACCGACTGGCAGCACCGACGTGCCGAGGGCATTGCCCATCAAGTCTCCGGGGGTGAGGTAGTTGACGCGATAGCGGGTATAGAAGGAGGCTTCGGAGTTGGTGTCGTCGTTATGGAGTCGGCTCTTCTCGTACTGGAACTTGGAGTTGAACTGCAGTCCGTCGATGATGTCGAGCTCCAGACCGAGCTGTATGCGTCCTTGCGTGTTGGAGATGCGGTTGTTGCGCGAGCGGGCTTCCTGCAGGAGGTTGTAGTTCATATTCTTGTAGGTGAACCCACTCCAGTCGTATCTGCTGAGCACGTCGGCGTTATAGGTGCTGTGGAAGTCCGTGGCATAGGAGCCGTCGTCATTGAGCAGCATCTCATAGGGTGAGAGCGAGGCGATATCGGAGAAGCCGATGAGGGAGGCGTGGGCGTTCCTGCCCGTAAGGTTGAAGCCCGCGCTGAAGGCAATCCATTTGTTGAACCGGAAGTTGTTGTCCCAGTTCAGCCGCCAGGTGTTGTCGCGATGTCCGATGAAGTCTCCGGCATCATAGATGTAGTTGACAGAAACTCTGGTATTCCACACCCCCACATTACCGGAAATGGCTGCTGTGGTGGTGCTGTTGACGGGAGTGCGCAGCAGTTCGCGGGAAATCTGCTGCCTGTTGTCGCGTGCTGCCAGCGTTGCCAGCTGGGCGTTCATCTCGTCCTCGGTCAGCGTGCCCCACCGGTAGCCTTTATAGAGCAGGAGTTCGCTCTGTGTGATGCCTTTGAAGAGGCTTTCCATGTCGCCGGTATATTCCTCACCAATCATATTGTTCTCGAAGGCCCACTTCTGATAGTTAATCATCTGGCTGGCTGTGGCAAGGTTGGTAAGGTGTGCGACATCCTGCCGCTTGCCGATGGTGAATTGTGTGCTTCCCTCCACGGCGAAGGAATTCTTGATCTTATTCTTCTTGGTGGTGATGACGATGACACCGTTTGCCGAGCGTGCGCCCCAGATGCTTGCCGCCGCAGCGTCCTTGAGGATGGTAATGCTCTCCACATCATCGGGGTTGATGCGCTCCAGTGCGCTCATGTTCGGGTTCTTGCCTTTCTCTGTGGACGGATTGTCCATGATGGGGAATCCGTCGACGACGACGAGGGGCGTGTTGTCGGCAAGCATGGTACTGGTACCGCGTATGCTAAAGGCCTTTCCGCCCCGTCCGTCATCCTTTGACTGCATGCCAGCCACGAGGCCGTTGAGGGCATCGGAGAGGTTGGCGGCATGGCGGCTTTTCAGCTCATCGGCGTTGATGATGCTGTAGGATCCTGTGGCGCGCTCGCGGGAGATGGTCTGGTAGCCGGTGACGACTACCTCGTTGAGGGTGTGGTCACCGGTCATCGTAATATTGTGGTTGAAGTCTTTCTGTCCTGCCTTGAGGGTTATGGTGGCGGGATCCATGCCGATATAATCACAGCAGAGCTCACAGGCGGTGACGGGGATGCGGAGGTTGAAGTAGCCGTTGCCGTCGGTCACGGTCTGCAGGTCGGTGCCTTTGATTCTCACGGGAGCGCCAGGCAGCGACTCACCTTTGTCGTCGCGGACATAGCCTGAGACATAGCGGTAGGCAGTGTGCTGTTTCTTTGCCGTCACGGTGACGATGCCATCCTGGATGTTGTAGTTGCAGTTGAGCTTGCCCATGACATTGTCTAACACTCTGGCAGCGTCGAGGTCTCTGACATTGACCGTGACGGTGGGCAGACTTTTGACCAGGTCGCCCGAGCATAGGAAGTCGAGTCCCGTTTGCTTCTTCATCTCGTCAAAGAAGGTTTTCACCGAGACTTTTTCCAGTTTCATGGTCACACGTTGGTGGTCTGTCGTCTGCGCCAGACCGATGGCGGGCGATACAGCCAGCATAAAGGCCGTGAGCAGCGTTGTGACAAACAGTCGTACGTTGTTTCTCTCTATTTTTCTCATCTCTCTAAAATATATTTATGATATGCTATTTGGATATATAGATGGTGTTTTTTCTTACCTGCACCTTCACCTGAGCTACCACGGCAATGGCTTTCAGTGAGCTGTTGATGTCATCGTAGCGGCTGAGAATGCCCGTCATTCGCTTTTCTTCAAGCGATTCCTCATTGAAATGTACATTTACTCCGTACCATCGTGCCAAGACATCCATGAGCTCTTTCAGTGTGGTGTTGTCAAAGGAGAAGCGCCCCTCGTTCCATGCGATGTAAGGATTGACATCGCATGGACTTATACGGGTCTCCCCCTGGCAGCCCATGTCGCCTCGGTATCCTGGCCGCAGCCGTTTTTCTCCGCCGCCTTTAGGCAGCAAGCCGATAGAGCCGGAAACGAGGACTACGGCTGTGCGGTTGGGAGAGGCTTCGACATTGAATTCCGTACCATATTCCTTTACATCACCGTTGTCGGTCTTGACAATGAAAGGTAAGTCCGCATTTTTCTTAACATAGAAAAAGGCAGTGCCTTGAAGGTATACGGTGCGGTTGTCGTGGCCGAAAGTATAGGTATAAGCCAGTTTAGTATTGCTGTCAAGATGCACGCGCGTACCATCGGGCAGCGTCATCCAGAACTCCTTGCCCTTCACGGTGCTGATACGGCAGTCGGCGGTGCCGTGCTTCATGAATGCTGTGAGTATGGAGTCGGCATAGCTGTTGATGGTCATTGTGCTATTCTGTGTCGTAACGGTAGCCTCACAACGTCCGGTCTGCTCACTTCTCTCTATGGCTTTGATCACGGCTTTGCTAAGGGCTACAGGTGTGGGCTTCATGGCTGCCGGTCGTTCTAACAGGCGGTTGACACCGAAGACAATTAGGACTATGGCAGCAAGACCCGCTATAGTGATTGTCATTGAGCGCAAGATGTTCCAATTCTTCTTTTGGGAGATAGAGACATCGTGTATGCCATCGTTCATCAGTTCCGACCATTGGCGGTCGATGTCAAGCTTATTATAGATATAGTATTGGCTTGGTATGTTCCCCTGATTTAGGAGGTGGTCATACATTTTCTTGTGTTGTTCATCCTCTTGTAGCCAAGCGTCAAGAAGTTGTTGTTCGTCGGGTGTGATGGTTCCGACAATCTTATGATAGAGGAAGTCTGTTATGCGCATTTATATTCCAGTTTATTACTAAAACGACTGAATTACAAAACGGATAACAAGAAAAACAGATTTTTTGCTTTATTTGTTTTTGTCAGAATAGAATGGTCGCTATCAGGCACAAATCCCTTCCTGAAAGTTTCTGCCGCAAGGTTTTCATGCCACGCTTCTTGTGCATCTTTACGGTGTTCTCGCTGACTTGCATCATGCGGGCGATGTCTTGCATAGTCTTGCCTTGCATGAGCAGCAGAAACACTTCACGCTGTCGGGGTGGCATGGATTCTATCATGTCTAACACCCGTCGCAGCACTTCATCATGATCCATGATCTCTTCGTCGGGATCGTTGGCGAGGAGGTCGTTGGATGGGAACAAAGCACCGTTCACCACGCTCCTATGCTTGAGTGTATCAAGGCAGAGGTGGTGAACGGCGGTATAGATATACGCACGTGCCGGTAGCTCCTGGTCATAGTTGATGCCGTTTTCCAACATTTTGGTGAAGGCGGCCTGCACGATGTCCTCGGCTACTGCCGTGTCGGTGACAAGCTTGACGGCATAGAGTACCAGTATTCTATAGTATTTCCTATAGAATAGGTGGAATAGTCTTATGCCGTCATCATTCATCATAAGTTAGCCTACCTGGCTTCCGGGCTTGACCTCGCCGAGTGTCGTCGTGACGCTGAGCGAGCCGTCGAAGTTGAGTGCCGAGAGGATCATGCCCTGACTCTCGATACCCATCATCTTACGCGGGGCGAGGTTGGCGATGAAAAGCACGTCCTTGCCGGTGAGCTCTTCGGGCTTGTAATATTTGGCGATGCCCGAGAGGATCGTGCGGTCTGTGCCACTGCCGTCGTCGATAGTGAACTGCAGGAGTTTGTTCGACTTCTTCACAGCCTTGCACTCCTTGATATGTCCCACGCGGATGTCGAGTTTTTCCCACTCGTCGAACGGGATGTTCGGCTTCACGGGTTCCGCCTTATAGTCTTTGGCAGCCTGTGCCTTCTCGTTGGCTTCCTTCGTGGCAGCGAGCTTGTCGAGCTGTTTCTGGATGGCTTCGTCCTCAATCTTCTCAAAGAGCAGGTGGGGCTCACCCAGCTGATGTCCGGGTTTGAGTAGGTCGGTGCGGCCGAGCTCTGCCCAGTCGAAGTCGTCCATGCCGATCATCTGGCGAAGGTCGCGGCTGGAGAAGGGCAGGAACGGCTCAAAGGCGATGGCGAGGTTGGCCACGAGTTGAAGCGAGATATAGAGGATGGTCTCCACACGCTTCGGGTCAGTCTTCCATACCTTCCACGGCTCGCACTCCGTGATATACTTGTTG
>ULTQ01004371.1_pt1 | contig 16188 bp, 9 predicted proteins | sample 1957731 | NCBI WGS metagenome assembly ULTQ01 (sample SAMEA4835738, study PRJEB28245) | human gut metagenome | biome: gut microbiome; material: fecal sample | place: Denmark | collected 2008 | reverse complement strand
TCCGATAGAACAGTGGTGAGATCTTTTTTCTCTCTTCTGCAGTAAGTGGCCGCATGGCGCGGTCTTGTGGAGTTTGAATTCTTATCGAATTGATGAATGACAACATGCGAAACTCCTCAAAAAGAGGATGAGATACAGGACATTTTGTCTTCTTCGGCTCGAAGACACAATGACCGACCTGTCCCTTTTGTGACTTTAATGGACGCTGATAAAATATGGCGCGTTCCAGCTTACCGACCAATTCTGAATCCAACCCCTGACGCTGACAGATAGCCAAGAATTCTTTATGGTAATGCTCCTCTCGCGCTGTATAATGCTTACGTATCTTCTCACCTTTCTCATAGAGCTTATAATAGTATTCTCCGAGAAAAGTACAGCCGGCATTCTTGATCTCCTGACTCAATTCACTGATACCTTCTTTTACAGTACCTGTATCCTTGTCTTCGCGTGAAAGATCCTTACGGTTGCTCTTGAAGCCGCGGCGCTGATTGATATGATACAACGCACGACCAAGCATGAAGCGGTTTGCGGGATCGGTGAGATCCAACTTCTTGGTCAGACAGACATATCTGTCATGATAAGGATTCTTACCTGTTTTGTCGTCAGTAGATTGCCACGTCATGAACAAGGCGTTCTTAGGATAAATCTTATGATGTCGCCATTCCGAAAGTTCTTGATTGCTCAAGGGTGGACAGAGATGGTTCTCCGACAGAACACGAAGAAGGGCAATCTTCCTCAAACGGATGCGATAGTAGCGCACGCGAAGGGCTCTTTGATTTGATCTCTCAGCAGCCTTCGAAGATTCTTTATTCTTTTCTCTTTTTACTCCTTCCTGAAATATATCTACACCTTTGTCTAAAAGTTCATAATGACCATCATCATATTTATCGACAATGGCCCACCCCAAACTGTTGGTACCTGTGTCTAAACCGAGAATTCTTTCCATATATAGGCTTACATTATTAAATTACCGTAAAATTAAGAACAAAAGTCGGGAACTACAAATATTTTCCTTATTTTTGCATCAGATAAGAAAAATAAATCCTACATCTTATCGCAATAAGGCAGCAATGCCGAAGGATGTTATCCTATACTCCCGCTTCGGTGGGAGTTTTTTTGAACTTCAACATCAAGACCATCACATCCCGCAGAAAAACGTGCCAAGGAAGGAGACAAAGAAGTCCATGACAAAACTATGGAAGACAGAGAACACGGCTTAATCCTTGGCACTGTAACGAGTGATTACAGTCTGCATTGTATATCCATCGACATCGCGCAACCCACTCTGACAGAAGCAAACGAACCAAGCCAACGGATGAGGTGCGGTGAGTAGGACACTCATCGTTGAAGTTTTGGCCATTTGCTCCATACCTATTCGTTTTCAATCGATGATCAGAATACTAACATCCGCTAAATTATTGCATCTAATGCTTGAGAATTTCAGAATTCTTTAAACCTGAGTTCGGGATAAGTTAAGTCTCTTGTATAGAAACGAATCTTACTTTCATGGACGTGATGATTCGGTCCACAGCCAGATAGCTATGAACAATATCTATTCATGTAAAGAATATTTCTGCTTATTTTAAAATTGGAAGGCAGTTGTCGTTTGCATCAATACAGTAGTCTATATTGATTGACGGCTTCTTCTCGAAGAAGCTGTATGCCACCAATACAGAAAGGACATTCATACAAAAATTATAAACGCTTCGGTGGCGGGAGTGTACCAGTTGTGCCACGTTTTTGAGTTCGTCATTTATTGTCTCTATTACAGATCTTTTGCGCAGCAGTATCTTATCATAAAGAGGTATCAGCTTGTTCTTCATATTGCACTTCAGACCCGTTACCAGATTGATGCCGTCATTGAAAAGACGATCGAACAAATTCTGAGAGAAATACCCCTTATCTGCAAACAACTTTCCGAATACATTGTCACTCAGACGGTTAAATACATCCTCGTTTCTATCATCAACATTGGCCTTTGTAAGCATGAAATTGAGTAGCTCGCCTCTTTCGTTGCATATGAGGTGTAACTTAAAACCAAACTACCACCCCATGGTGCTCTTGCCTATCTCTGCATAGCCTTTGAACACCTTGTTTCTGGTGATGCGCTTATTGTGGCATACTCTCTGAGCGACTCATAACACATGAACGCTTACGGTGTCTGCGTCCATCGGGTGCCTTCAGACTCATTTTTTCGATATCTTTGTCATATTCTTCGCAAAAATCATCAATAATACAGAAAATATCTGTGATTTTGTCCTTGGTAATCTCCATAATTCTTATTGCCTAAACATTTGTAACTATTTGATTTACAACTATAAAGATAATAAAATTATGCGAGATTACCAAACTTTTAAGACCTTTTTTTTATCCCGAACTCAGGTTTTAAATTACATGTCGATGTCTATTTCGTCTGTCATGTTTTGTGGGTAAATGACAAAGGTATACAGGTCACCATCATTGATGTACCTTTTCGAAAGGGAATAGTCGGTTCCCTGTTTCAATAATATCTTTTTGTCATGACCTTTATACACCTTTGGTTCAAAGACTTGTGCTCCAATCAAGACCTTCAGTCTGATAGTTGCTTCTCTGTGATAGCACCCTCTCCCTTTGCCGAAGCAATCAGACCAGATAGCAAGACGGCTCCCCGGCGTAAGCGCAGAGCCGGGGTTCTTCAATTTTCTATTGAGCATGATATCCACTCCCCGGTAGATATATACGTCACCGTTTATATCCGCACCATGGACAACGAGCTTTCCGGTTGAGGCATCATAGTCGCAGTCAACTGGTGTGCCACCAATGCGGACGGCCATAGAGCGTGGGCGGTCCCCTTGGTCAGCATTTACGGTCGTCACCAAGTCTTGTCCATGTACAGCCTTCTTTGCCCCGGTGGTTCCTTCCTTCAGACTAATGCCGTCAAGACTTTCACCTGAGTCGGACAAGATGCCGGAGAGAAAAACACTGAACTTTTTCTCGAAGGCTATTGAGCGCCATCCCGTGGGCGTGAGCACTTTCAGCACGTTGTCGTTAGCGTCATAATAGAGAGATCCAACAACGCCTTGAGCTTTCTTGTTGATCGTGCTGCTATCCGTTTGTTGGGTCTGAAGGAGGACATCGAGGTCTTTCTCCTGCGTCCTTGGGGCCTCTTCCATTACGGGTACAGCGAAGGTAGACTTTGAGAGGGCTATTGAGGGCATGAAGTCGACACCCTGGTCGTCGATGTCCGAGCCGACTTTTGTTATGCCATAATATTTTTTTGCATCACCTTCTTCGGCAGGATGGAAGACCTGCAGCCATCCGATGTCCTTATAGACAGTGCCGATACCCATTGTGAGCCGCGCATCCTCTTCCTGGTTCCATCCCTCGAAGACATGGCTTCCATGTTTGAAGTTTCCCGTCTCAGGGCCGTTCCACCGTCCGTGCCCACCTCTGACAGACAGCATGTCTGCCTCAAGAACACCACGGAAAAGACTATAATAGGGTAACTTGCCTTTTCCACGTGGGAAACCTCCGAAGCCATACTTCTGGTTGTATCTCATCTGTTTCCAGACATCATAGGCTCCTACGACAGCAACAGGATTACCCACACTGTCTTTAGCTAATACAGTACCATCTGATTCCACGCGGGGCTTATCCAGACTAGAATAGAATTCATATTTCAAGGAAGGCAGTCCGTCTGTTCGTCCTATCCCCTTTTGCATCAATGCCCTCAGTTCAGACCAGTATTCTTGATAGATATCACGGGGGTAAGCGGAATGTTTGCTGCATAACCACGCCGCCAGACCTACAGTCTCACCCATCATGGCCGTGGTACACATCACGCGTGTTGAAGAGAAGGCGACATGTGTGGCACTGATGTCGCGACCTGCCATAAACAGATTTTTGACATTGCGGGAATAGAGACAGCGATAAGGAATGCCATAAGGATAAACCGCACGGTGAATGGCCTTGGCAAGGAACGGGCCCGTAGGAAACTGTCGTGCATTGACTGAATCGGGGAGATGTAGATCCATCGACCACGTGGTCTCACAAGTTGCATCCTCATGCTTCACATTCTTGTCGATGTCCTGTTGTGACAAGACATAATCGCCCAAGAGACGCCTCGACTCCCGTTTGCCAAGGACATATCCTACCCAGGAGAGATTGCGTTTGCTATAGTCTTTCCGCCATTGGCTTCTGTTCTTCAGCCAGCTCCAGTTGGAATAGATCATCAGCAAGGCGTAATCTCGTATTTTCTCGGCATCCTTCACTTGGTCCAGCCCCATACCAAACTCCCAGTTCCATGCACCTTGGGTAACATGTTGGCAAGTACTGTCCGTAAAGGGCATGCCATAATCAAAACTCGGAAAAGATTGAGGCTTATTACTTCCCGTAGATGTCCATTTTACAGTTGACCCGAGGGTAAGACTGTCGGCCCAGACCGGCGCTAGACTTTCATCGTACTCAGAGCGACTCTCGCGCCCTATCCGATAATCGGCACCGGAAAGGTAACCTATCGTCCCGTCACCCGTACAATCGGCAAAGGTATGGGCACTGACACTGATTGTGTCGCCTGTAATGACATTCTCTGCTATTACTTTGCTTATCTTGTTTCCATCCATGACAACTTTCGTAGCATGGTAGCCTTTCAGATATGTGATGTTGGGCTCAGCCTTCACAAAAGAGTCTTTGAGCTGATCTTCATCCTTAGTGACGATTTGCGCATTCCCCGGATGAGTCTTGGTAAACTCCCTGAGCATGCGGCCAAGACCAGCATTTTCGCCAAGTTCAATTTTGCCTCCTATCGCTATCTGTATCTCTGAGCTATTAGGTCCACCAAGAACAGGCCTGTCGTGGATAAGAGCAACCTGACAGCCAAGCCTGGCGGCACTCACTGCCGCACAAATCCCTGCTATTCCACCTCCTATGACACAGAAGTCGACCTGAGCTTTTCGGTAGCTCTTTTTAGAAAGGGAACGTCTGAGCGATTCCAGAGAATAAGACGGCATCCGGCGCGGATCAAGGTGACGGGTGATCAATACGGCATCGCAACGACCGTCCAAACCTGTCAGATCATGCAGGGAAAGGCTATTTGTGCCAGCTTTGAGTTTGACATCACCCGCCTTCTGCCAATGCCATAAGCCTCCTTCGTCTCCAAGTACGCCGCCTACTGCTTGTCCATTGATGAGAATCTTAAAGCGCCCCGGACCTCGCCTGCCCGACCAGGCAGAGGTCCAGTTGCTTGTCCTGACAAAAACTTGATATGTCCCATCTTGAGGTATGTCTATCGTTGTCTTGGCATCCTTAATGGGCACACTCCATCCGTGTGCCAACAGATAAGGTGATCCCATCATATCCATGAACTGCTGATCTACGCTCCATCCACCGCGATCGGTGAAAGACTCTGCTTCCACCCAGATGTCCTGGGCGGAAGAGGTCAATTTTACGTTAAAAACGCAGAGAATGACAAGTAAACATTTTAAGATTCTCATATTATATAATAAATGGAAGCCTAATATCCAGGATTTTGTTCCATATTAGGATTGATCTCTAACTCTTCTGCTGGTATTGGCCATAGGTACTGGCGGTCATTCCAGTGTCGTTCAGCCGCAGGTGCACATAATCCTGCTGCTTCAAGAGCAGAAAAGTCGGGTAATCCATTCTCATCAATTTTTGGTGTAATGCCCCAGAACCAATTACCTGCAGCATACAACTTCTTTTCAGATTCAGGATCTAATAGCATGTAAATCTTACGACTAAAGGCTATCGGTGCCAACTTCCAACGGATGAGGTCTGCATATCGTAGATTTTCATAAGCGAGTTCCATCCGACGTTCAGTCCTTAACTCATATCGCATTTTGGCTTGAGACTGTATGGTAAAAGCTGGGTATTTACTTGTTGCACTAGGGGCGACACCATAGGCACGGGCACGGACTTGGTTCATTGCATCAATGACACTTTGATCAATCTGATTAAGCTCAATCTTTGCTTCAGCATACATTAATAGAACATCGGCATAACGCATAAGAATCTTCGGATTCTCACCTTGCTTTCCGTGGTCGAGCCATTCCTGTCCAACAGACTTCCTCCAACAAAGACCATCAAAAGAAGCATACATTTTATTGCTTCTGCTGTCATTGTTGTAAACCATTGTAGTATCGTTTCCTGATATTCTTTTGGTTTGTAAAGCTACAGGAGATGGATCGTAAATGTATCCGAGAAGTTCACTGCCAAATGCAGTAATAGTCATTGCGCATCGTGGGTCGCGATTTTTGAAAGGATTATGAGGATCGAATAGCGGGCTTTCATCAATGGGCTTGCCATCGGTGCATGTGTAAGCAGCAAGAAGATCCCAGGTCGGATCACGACAAATGAAACCACCGTTATTACGTGGAATAACATTGCTGATTTGTGATGAAGGAATCACATTGAGATTGTTAGCTATAGAGCGCGGAACAATAAAGATGAACTCAGAGGATGTCTGAGTCGAAGGCAAGAAGAGTTTCGAATAGTTACTCTCCAGGGAATAGACTCCAAGATCCATAACAGCTTTTGCAGAAGTTGCGGCTGTTTGATAGTCTCCCATATAAAGCGCATAACGTGCTTTGAATGCTAAAGCAGCACCTAAGGATACTCGCCCTGTTGTAGTTTCGGGAAGTCGTGCAGCAGCACTATCAAAGTCCTCATAGATATGTTTTAGGACTTCTTCTTTGGGAGTTCTCCCCATTTTGAGAGCTTCATCTATAGTTATATCGTCTGTGTAATAAGGCACGTCACCCCAATGGAAAACGAGCTCACCATAAGCTCGTCCACGAAAGAAATAAGCCTCTCCTACAAGTTGATTGATCTGCGAAGCGTTGGCTCCATTCTCAATAGCACGATGATACTTGTTAATGACACTATTCATCTTCGAAATTACGGCATAGTTAGCTTTCCACCGACGTGATATACGCCAGTCTTGACTATTCAGCGTGGCATTTTGGAAGGCATCGACTGTCTGACGGAAATGACTGTCATCACTCCACTCGTTGTTACTTTCTCCTAGTTCACCGTCAACGAGAAGGTATTCGTTGTTATATCCGGCATTAACAGCCATACGCACTTCTTCAAGATTCGAATACCAGTTCTCTGTGGAGCCGCTTGACAAAGGGCTCATGTCCAAATCGTGGCAAGCTGTCAATGATAGGGCAAGTCCCACAGTCAAAAAGGCTGTTTTTAATATTGTATTTTTCATTATCTTGATTGCTTAAAAGTTAACATTAACACCAAACATGAGCGATCTCATAACAGGATAACTAAACGTTTGAGACTCTGGGTCCCATCCGTCAAGGCAGTTGTTTATACTGAAAAGATCATTCGCTGCAACATAGACACGTAGTCTCTCGATGAAAAACTTTTTGGTGATGTTCTTTGGGAGAGTATAGCCAAGGGTTATGTTTTTCAAACGAAGATAGTGATTGTTATAAAGCCAATAATCAGACATTGCATAATTCGCATCTCGGTTGGCGTAAGTTAGGCGTGGATATGTAGCTGCTGCATTTTGATCATCGCTATTGTTTGCACTCCAGTATTTTCCTTCGATAACCTTAGGAAAACTGAGCCAGTTCCATGTATACCCTTGTACGCGGTAAGCGTCATTACGTGCCCACTGTTCACCTACACCTTGAATGACAATACTTGCATCAAAACCATGCCAATCAGCATTAAAAGTAAGACCGTAAATATAGTGTGGCATAGAACTCTTTAAAGGTATACGATCGTACTCTGCGCTAATTTTGCCATCTGGGACACCATCTGGACCTGAGATATCTTCATATTGAAGATCTCCTACTTTGATGTTATCATTTAAGCGAGCCGATTGGTCCACTTGGTTCTGTGTCTGGTAAATACCGAGGCCGTGATAACCGTAAAACTGGTTGTATTCAGTACCTTCACGAGATATGTAGTCACCATTATAGAATATGGTATTTCTCATATTGCCCATCTTTGATTTGGCATTACTCAGATTGAAGCTGACATTGTAGTTAAAGTCACCGACATGGTCGCGCCAACCGGCATTAAAATCCCATCCTGTAGTATGCATATCGCCTGCATTGACTGATGGATTGTTATATCCAAGGAAAATAGGAATTTGCACAGCAAGAAGCATGTCAGAAGTATTCTTACGATATGCATCAAAATTGAAGTATAGACGACTGTTTAAGAACATGGCATCAAGACCAAGATCCCAAGATGTCGTTGTCTCCCAGGTGATGTTTCGAACGGCATAGTCTGTTTGGGAGGCAGCTGTAACCCCTGATACTACTCCTCCGTCTGTGATGGCGACTTGATTAAAGCTGATAGCAGCCTGATAAGGATAGTAACTTCCTATTCGCTCATTACCAAGTTTACCCCAGGAGGCACGTAATTTCAGTTGGTCGAGCCATGACCGAGTGGCCTTCATAAACTTTTCCTCTGTTATTACCCATCCCAGAGAAACTGATGGAAACGCAGCCCATCGATTGTCACTAGAAAATCGCGACGAACCATCGTAACGTATATTTGCCTCAAGAAGATATTTGTTATCGTAAGAGTAATTGACTCTCCCGAACCATGAACGATATGAGTATTCTGTTGCATTGCCACCAGTTGACTGATAATCACTTGGAGCAAGGTCAAGGTATGGGAAGGATGTCAGCTCAAAATTATCTCCTTTCCCCCACATATTATCATATTTAGCATAGTAGTATTCATAACCTCCAAGGAGTGCTAAATCATGTTTACCGAAACTTTTGTTATAATTCACGAGGAACTGCATTGTGATGTCTTTGTTCTTATTCCGGTTCTCTGTGAGTTGTGTGGTTTGTATACCGAGTCCATGAAAATATCCAGCTATGACATTTGGATCTTCAAGTTTCGTGTATGGCATCTGTTTGACAAACTTCTTCGTATAGAGAAAGTCAAAATTAGGAGCTGCCACCATAGATATCGTTAATCCATCAAATGGCTTTATATTAATCTCTCCCTTAAAACCAACATGATAATTGTCATAGTGCACATTGCCAGCTTCTGGTGAAATGTTGGCAAGAGGATTAGAGCCATCCTTAACGTCTGCGTAGCGGCCATCACTCCAACGTGCTGGATAAATAGCAGGTATAGCACGCCCTTCCTCGCTAAAAACATTATAGTTCGGCTCTTTGGCCTTGGCTAGACGGAAATTAACATCAGCATGAGCTTCTACATACTTGTTGAAAAGAAAATCATTGTTTATACGTGCAAGATAATGCTCTCTCGAAGAGTTGTTACCCTCAAGAATTGAGCCAATATTATCATAACGCAAGGAAATCTTGGAACGAAGTTTTTCTGCACCCGCTACAAGATCAATCGTATGAGTTTGGCGTGGTGCGCTACTTCTGAAAAGGACATCGTTCCAGTCAGTCTCAGCATACTCGTCTGGGTTCTGAGCATGGAGGCTAGCATAGTTGTCGATAACATCTTGAGTATAGCCCTGGTACCATCCACCTGAAGGATTATCATTATATGATGTCTCATTAACCATTTTCATATATTCTGTTGCGCCAACATACTTCGGGTGAGCGGTAGGGCTGTCTTGGGCATACTCAAAGTTATAGCTGAGTTTAAAGTCACCACTTTTAGCTCGTTTGGTGGTAATTAGAATTACACCAGCTGCAGCACGAGAACCATAGATAGCTGCAGATGCAGCATCTTTAAGCACGGAAACACTTTCAACATCGTCAGGATTAACCATTTTCATATCCCCAGGTACTCCATCAACGATGACCAATGGGCTTGAGTCGCTGATGGTAGTCACACCACGGATAAGAAGGCTTGATGTAGATCCTGGAGCACCGCTCGTTCGAGTAACCTGAAGACCAGCGGCAGCACCTTGTAAGGCATTAGATAGGTTGGTTGAATGCCGTTCTCCTATATTATCGCCATTAATTGTGGCAACAGATCCTGTGAGGTCTTTTTTCTTAATTGTGCCGTAACCGATGACAACGACTTCGTTCAGATTTTCGACGTTGTTTCTCATTGTAACTTCCATATTACGAGAAGCCTTCAACTCTTGATCACTAGTACCAACATAAGAGAATATTAAAGAAGCATCATCGGGGACGTCTATTGAAAAGTTACCATTGAGATCCGTCACAACCCCATTGTTCGCTCCTTTTTCTCTTACTGCTGCTCCAATGATCGGCTCGCCATTCTCATCAGTGACATGACCTTTGACCGTACGGTATCCGGCTTCTTTCTTCACCGTGTACTGGGGGCGTGTCTGACCCTGGCTCTGCTTGTTCTTAGCCGAGACCACGATGTTCTTGCCTTGAATGGTGTAGGTGACATTCTGCGAGCCGAGGATCTGATCGGCTGCCTGCCGCACATCCTTTGCGTCCACGTTTACCCTCAGCCGGGTGTTGAGGTCAGAGCCTTCATAGACAAAGGAATAACCGGTTTTCTTTCTCAGTTCCGTCATGGCCTTGGCAACGGTGACGTTGCGAAGACGGAGCGAAACGCCTTGTGCATAGATTCCTAGATTACAGGACAGAATCAATGCTACAAGAAAAAGTTTTTTCTTGCTCATGATAGGTAATTGTTAGGAATTGATAATATGAATTATAGATATGTATATAGATCCTCTGCTTTAGTACAGAGTAACATTAGTAAAGTGTAACGTTCCTCCCGTTGATCTTGTATCGCAGTTTGCCAGTGCTGCTCAGGGCTGTTAGGATTTCCTGGAGCGACTGGGTGCTGGTGTCGAACCGTCCGAAGAAATGGCAGGTTGCCAGCCGGTCACCCGATACGGTCACCTTCACGTTATAGCCGTGTCCGAGCTCTTTGGCGATGGCGTAGATCGACTTGCCATCAAGAATCAGCTGATGGGTTGTCCATGCGATATCGCTTTCGCTGGCATCGCCGGTAACGACCAGCTTGCCGCTTTCCTTGGATAGCACGGCGCGTTGTCCTTTCTTCATCACGACGTTGCTACAGTCGGAACAGAGTTTATTGTCGAGCTCGACAGAGCCGTCAGTCAGCACTACCTGTGCTTCATTGTCATTGGGGTAATCGGCCAGACTGAACTTCGTACCGATGTCACGTACGCTGATGCTCGCGGTTGTGACAGTGAAAGGTTTATCCCCGTTGTGTGCCACTTCGAAGTAGCCTTCACCCGTCAGCGCGACGTTACGGTCTTTGATACCGAAGCTCTGCGAGTAGATGATGCGACTTCCGGCATTGAGCGTGATGCGTGTGCCATCAGGCAGAGTTGTGATAGTCTGTGAGCCCGCGGGAGCTTCCACACAGATCAGCGCCAACTGTCGCTCGACACTCTGCTGCCCATGCTCGTAGAACTGCCAGCAGCAACCTGCTATGATGAGGATCACTGCTGCCCAGCGCATCCATACCGGCATGTAGAGCCATGATTTATGCTTAGGAAGAACATCACCATCGGTGGAGATCATCTCTTCTGCGGCGTTAGTATCGTCCTGAGAGAATCCGCCATCCGCCATGACGCGCTCGGAGAATTTCTCAAAGGCCGCCTCGGCATCGTAGCGCGCCATGCTGCCGACGGCCTCTGATGAAGTCCACAGATCTTTCAACTGCCTGAAGTGGCGCTCGTTCTCCGGCGAATCAGAGATCCAGAGTTTAAGCTTCGCATTGTCTTGCGGGGTAGCCTCACCCATAAGACTGCGAAAGATAAGATCGGCTATTTCTTCTTGATGAATGTTCATATCCGGGTTTTTACAATAAGAGGACGAAGAAAAAAGAAAGGTGGGTAGTGAGATAGATAGAATTTTCTAAATAATTTTATTGTTGGGTGACCAGGATGAAAAAGAACAGTTCTAAGTATTGGGCTAAGTCGTTGCGTAGAATCTTCAAGGCATTCTTCAGATGATACTTCACCGTATTGACAGAGATGCCAAGTTCTTTGGCTATCTCTCCGTTCTTCTTCCCGTCATAGCGGCTCATCTTGAATACACGTCGGCTATCGGCGGGCAGTCGGTCCACAGCATCCTGCACAACCTTCTCTAATTCTCCATCCAACAACTGTGCCAGAGGCTCACTGTCATCCACTATATTGCTTTTACCCTGACTTAAGGTCGAGGCGTTGCTAACTTTCACAGTCTGGCACCTTATCCAGTCGATGCTATGGCGACGGACACTCACCGCCAAATAGTTTCTAAGAGAACCACGAATTTCCAACGACTGCCTCTTTTGCCAAACATGGAAGAACACGTCAGCAACAATCGTCTCTGCCACAAAATCGTCCTGCACATATTCATAGGCAATGGCACATAGAGGCGCATAATGATATTTGAAAAGGAAGCGGTAACCCGCTTCCTTCCCCGCTTTTAGCATTTTTATAACTGATTCCTCGGTTAACTCCATTCCTTTAGCTCCAGTTTGTTTTTCCTATTCCCCGGCAAATTTATACAATTAAAGCGAAACTAATTAATATTTTGTTTTATTTTTAGAACTTACGCTAAAAACAATCCAAAGAGCATGAGGACACTATATGCTACTGGGTTGCAAATTCGAGATACGTTTTTACTTGTACCCCTTGTTCTGCTTGAGGTTGCCGTTGAGGTCGATTACCTTGGCAGGGATGGGGAAGACGGTGGTGTAGGCAGAGGCCTCACCGTCGAGCTGCGGGCGAATGTCGTAGGCTTTGTGGAAAAGGCCAAAGCGGATGAGGTCGTTGCGGCGCCAGCCCTCCCACATCAGCTCCAAGCGGCGCTCACGGAGGATATTGGTGAGGGTGGCCGGGCGTGAAGGCATGCCCACACGGCGGCGGATGGCATCAAGGTCAGCCTGTCCGCTCTCACCGTTGCGCACATGAGCCTCAGCGCGCATGAGCACGGCATCGGCATAACGGAAGAGCACGATATCGTTGTCGCAGTTCTTCCCGTCGTTGTAAGCCGTGCGGTCCACCTCATATTTCTTCATGCGTGCGCCTGCCGTTCGGATATAATCGGAATAGGTGAGGTTCGTCGAGGTCACTTCGAGCGGATAATAGACCAGCACGTCACCGCCGTCGAGGGCGATGGTCTTTCCGTCGACATAAACCGTGTCGCTGTAGAAGTCCTGTTGCCAACGTGTGTCGAGGCTGTCTGTGCCATAGCCATATTCGCGCACGGTGGCAAGCGTAGCGCAGGTCCCGTTCTCTGAGGCGGGGCCGTAGGCGCCGCCGTGGGCATAGTGGCGCGAGCGGAAGAGGTACTGGAATTGCTGCGTATAGAGTGTCTTGTCCATGGGGATGACAAAGATGTTCTCCGTAGAGTTTTCGTTGTGCACACTGAAGTTGGCGGTGCGGTCAGCCATCAGCGTGTAGCCGTCGGCGGTGAGCTTGTCGCAATAGTAGACGCACGTCTCCCAGGCATTCAGATGCCAGCCCTCCACGGCGAAGGCCGCGCCGGAACCGGAAGGCCGCGAGCCGTCCGTCCAGTCGTCATCGGCATAGACCTCATAGTTGAGCGCCAGCTTAGCCAAGAGAAAGTCAACGACGGGTCGCGTCATGCGGCCATAGTAGTTGCCTTCCAAGTTGCTTTTCTCATTGGGCAAGAGCGGCTCCACCGCCTGCAGTTCGTCCCAGATAAATTTGTAAACCTCAGACCGCTTGCTTTGTGTGGTAGCCGCCAGCGTCTGCGAAGGCGAGGTGATCAGCGGAATGTTGCCCCACATGTCCATGGCGTAAGCATAGAACATGGCGCGCACGGCACGCGCCTCAGCAGTGTAGGCCGACAGCTGAGCGTCTGTGAGCAGCGACCTGTGGTTGTTGAGGTCTTCGATAGCCTGATTGGAGAGGCTGATGACGAGGTAGAGATAGTTCCACGTGTCTTCGAGCGACTGGTCCGAAGCCGTCCAGGTATGCAGGTAAAGATCTTGCCAGAACCCGCCGTCGTACCAGTCGCCCCCACGGATAGGAATTAGGCACTCGTCGGTCGTGAGCGTGTTGTAGTCGTACACGCCCCGATAGGTACCTTGCAGTCCTTGCGACGATTGCGTGCCGCCCATATAGTTGTAGAGCGCGGCGACGGTGTTGTCGTAAAGCGTAGCGGCAGAAGAAAGCGCCTGCTCCCTGTCTATCTGATCACGGGGTGACTCGGAGAGACAGGAGGAGAGGAAACCACAGAATACCAATATGAAAAGGGAATGAATGATTCGCATAGCGCAAAGACATGATTAGAATTGTATCGACACGCCCATAGACCAGGTACGGTACACAGGATAGGAGCGTTTGTCGTCTATACCAAGGGTGTTGGAAACGATATAGTTGTTGATCATCGGCGTGAGCCCACTGTAGCTCGTGATCGTCGCGAGATTATTGACCGACAAGGAGAGCCGCAGGGCTGAGATGTAGCGGTTCCTGACCGGGACATTCCAGCCTACGGTGAGGTAGTCGAAGTTGAGATAGTCGCCGCGCTCGAGCCAGTAGTCGGAGACGTTCTGGTCTACGATCTTACGTTCGGGAGCACCCTTCATGACGTTGTAGTCGGGGAAACTCGACATATTAAGATAGGAGAGTGAGGTGCCGTTGAAGATCTTATGGCCAAAGGCTCCGTTCATCTGCAAGGAGATGTCGAACGCCTTGTAGCGGAAACTGATGTTGGAGCCGAGTGTCATCTTCGGTGTTGCCTGTCCGGCAATGTACCGGTCGCCGCCATTGTCGCTGAGATCTATCTTCCCATCGTTGTTCAGGTCTTCAAGGTCGTACATCATATATCCGTTGCCGCGGTCGACGATGCCCTTACAATGCGGCAGATAGAACACGCCGAGCGGCTGGCCTACAATCTGATAGAGCACGTCGGCATTGCCGCCATGCTGCCCCGCTCCGTTGAGGGCACCGATGGCGGTAACCTCCGAGGCCGAAAGCTCGTAACCGTTGTATCTTCCCGAGAGCGAGAGCAGTTTGTTGCGTTGGAACGACATGTTGACATTGATGTTCAGTTCCATGTCGCGCCGTTGCAGCGGCGTGATGCCGAGCCCAATCTCCACGCCCCGGTTCTCCATCGATCCAATGTTGGCCAGGAGCTTACTGTAGGCGAACGGCGGCACGGGCACATCGTACTGGTAGAGCATGTCGGTCGTCTTCGAATAGTAATACTCGACGGTGAAGAGGACGCGGTTGCTCAGCAATCCCATGTCGGCACCGATGTTGAAGGTCGACTTCTTCTCCCATTTGAGGTTGGGGTTGGCATTGCGCAGCGAGGCCAGGGTTATTGTAGGCGATCCGTTGACGGGTACGATGCCGGCGGGGGCCACCGTGTTGAGTGTGGTGTAGGATGATATTGCGCCGAGGTTTCCTGTGAGGCCGTAGCCTGTTCGTAGCTTGAGCATGGAGACGACGGGCTTGAGCTTCTGCATGAATGCTTCGTCGATGACGTTCCAGTTGGCTGAGACCGACGGGAATACGCCCCACCGGTTGCTCTTCGCCACCATCGACGAGCCGTCGGCGCGCAGGGTGCCCGACAGGCTGTAGCGCTTGAGCAGCGTGTAGGTGGCCGTTACCATGGCCGAGGCCAGCGACGGGTCAGCATAGTCGGAGCCAGTGCCGCCGTAGGGCCGGATAGATCCGGCAGCAAGGTTATTATAGGTGAAGTCGTTCGTTGTGAACCCTTTGACGGTGGTCCAGAACCCCGTGCGGCGGTCTTTCTGATACTCGCCGAGCAGGGAAGCGGCGAGGTCGTTCACGCCCCAGCTGTGAGTCCAGTCGAGCGTGGTGTTGACGAGCCAGCTCTCACTCTTGTGCTCTCCGCGCCAGGCCTGACCCTGCGCCCACAACCAGGTCGGACAGAACTGCGCGTTCTCGGTCGAATTGAACCCGTAGGATCCGCGAAGGGTGAGGTTCAGTCCTTGCATGAGATGCGCCGTCATGTCGAGGTGTGTACTGAAGGTGAGCAGTTTGGTGTCGTTCTTTTCCGTGAGGATGGTGCGGGGCGGGTTGATCTCCGAGGCCGCCCCGTTCTTCGTGATGGCATCGCGCGCGATGGTCGGATTCTGGGCAGCAGCCGAATAGAAAAGCATCTGCTCATCGAAGATAGCATTGACCTTTTGCGACGAGCCAAAGACACCATAGTTGATATTCAGGAAGTCGTCGAAAGCCTGCTGCGTGATGTCGAGCTTCGCCACAAGGTTGTTCATGCCTTTCATGTCGATCACCGTCGTGTTCTTCGTATAAGCCAACGAGGCTCGGTAGCTCGATGTCGGGCC
>ULTQ01004370.1_pt1 | contig 16204 bp, 14 predicted proteins | sample 1957731 | NCBI WGS metagenome assembly ULTQ01 (sample SAMEA4835738, study PRJEB28245) | human gut metagenome | biome: gut microbiome; material: fecal sample | place: Denmark | collected 2008 | reverse complement strand
CCTGCCAGCCATACAATTTATCAATCAGGAAAAATCCGGCGGCATCGTCTTGGGACTTGCCGTGGTGCTGGCACTGGTGCTGGCCAACAGCCCGCTAAGAGCTGACTATGCCCACTTTCTCCACCACCACTTCGGTTTTGTCGTGGACGGCCAACCCTGCCTCAACTTCACGCTTGAGCATTGGATCAACGACGGACTGATGTCCATGTTCTTCTTTGTCGTAGGACTGGAGCTCAAGCGGGAGTTCATCGGTGGCGAGCTGCGCGACTTGCGCAAGGTCACGCTCCCCGTGGCTGCCGCCATCATGGGCATGGCCTTCCCTGCACTCATCTATCTTGTCTTCAACGGCGGCACCCCGGTGGCACACGGATGGGGAATCCCCATGGCCACCGACATTGCCTTTGCTCTGGCGGTGGTCTACCTACTGGGCGACCGCGTGCCGGTGTCGGCGAAGGTGTTTCTCACCACGCTGGCCATTGTCGACGACTTGGGCTCAGTGCTCGTCATCGCCCTGTTCTACACATCGCAGCTCTCTATGGTCAACCTGCTCGTGGGTTTGGCCTTCTTACTCGTGATGTTTGTTGGCAACAAGATGGGCGTGAAGTCTATTTGGTTCTACGGCATCCTGGGCATTGGTGGTGTATGGACAGCTTTCCTGCTCTCCGGCATCCATGCCACGATAGCCGCCGTGCTCTCTGCCATGGTCATCCCCGCCGACTCGCAGATCAGCGAAGACTCGTTTGTGGCCCGCATGAGAAAGCTCACCCGCCGCTTCGACGAGGCCGAGTCCAACGACGTGAGGACATTGGAACCCGACCAGGTTGAGATCATCGCCCGCGTGAAGACCGATGCCAACCAGGCCCTGCCGCCCTTGCAGCGGCTCGAGCACAGCCTTCATCCCTTCGTGTCGTTCTTCGTCATGCCCGTCTTTGCGCTGGGCAATGCGGGCGTGTCGTTTGTCGACATGGATCTGGCGCAGCTCTTCGACAACCACATCGCCGTGGGCGTGATGCTGGGCCTGCTTGCCGGCAAACCTCTTGGCATTCTCTCCTCGGTATGGCTGATGGAACGGCTGGGGCTGGGCCGACGCAGCAAGCAACTCACATGGCGACGGCTTGCCGGACTGGGCTTCCTCGCTTCCATAGGATTCACCATGTCGATGTTTGTCACCACGCTGGCCTTCAACTCTGCCGAAGCCTATGGTCAGGCCAAAGTGGGCATCTTTGCCGCTTCGATCCTCGGCGGCATCATCGGCTACAGAATACTCTCACGGAGATAATCTACACATTATTATATATATACGCTTTCAGCTATGGAACAGCAGCAACCTAAAACACTGTGGCAAGTCGTGAAAGGTTATTTCAACGTCATGCCCGACAAAGAGAACGAAGCCGACACCGTGAGCCAGATCAGCAGTGGGGTCACCTTTCATGGTGCCAACCTCTGGGTGCTCATCTTTGCCATCTTCATTGCCTCGTTAGGACTGAATGTCAACTCTACGGCCGTCATCATCGGCGCCATGCTCATCTCACCGCTCATGGGCCCCATCATCGGCATGGGCCTCGCCGTGGGCATCAGCGATCTGGAACTGCTCAAGCGGTCGGCAAAGAACTATCTTGTCGCCACCGTCATCAGTGTACTCACGGCTACAGTCTATTTCCTGCTGACGCCCTTGAACGAGGCACAGTCCGAGCTTCTTGCCCGCACCTCACCCACTCTCTACGACGTGCTGATCGCGCTCTGCGGCGGTGCTGCCGGCATCCTGGCGCTCTCTACGAAGGGCAAGGGAAATGTCATCCCCGGAGTAGCCATCGCCACAGCCCTCATGCCGCCTCTCTGCACGGCAGGCTACGGACTGGCCATGGGCAAAGCAGCGTTTTTCTTCGGCGCCTTCTATCTGTTTTTCATCAACACGGTGTTTATCTCGCTGGCCACCTATCTCGGCGTGCGCATGATGCACTTCCGGAGAAAGCAATTCGTCAACGCCGAAAGGCTGAAAGTCGTCAACCGGTATATCTTAGGTGTGGTGGTGCTCACGATGTTGCCTGCCGGATACATGACCGTAGGAATCATTGGAAAGAGTGTCACGGAGAACAACATCCGCAAGTTTGTCAAGAACGAATGTTCGTTCCCCGGTACGCAGATCATCTCGCAGTCGGCCAACGAGAAGTCGAAGACGCTCAATCTGGTAGCTGTCGGCAAGGCCATCAGCAACCAGCAGATCAGCCGTGCACGAACCATGATGGGCGAATACCAGCTCGACGGCTATCGCCTGAACATCATCCAAGGCTCACAATCTGACAGCATATTGCTCAGCCAGGCACTCGCCTCTGCCAACACCACCACGGAAGTCAGCAAACAGAAGATGGTGGAGCAGAGCGCGCGCATACAAGAGTTGGAGAAGCGTCTCGAAGGTTATGAGCACTATGCTTCCTTAGGAGCAGAGATTGGCAAAGAGACCCGCACGGTATGGCCGGGAGTGACGGCTGTCAGTGTCTCGCGGGTTGCTGACTGGAAGACCGACTCGACCAAGGTCTCGCACTATGTTATGGCGGTGGTCAGCACTCAGCGCGTACTCAATACCAGTGAGCGCGCCCGCATGCAATCGTGGCTGAAGGAGCGTACCCATGCCGATAGCTTGCGGCTGATAGTGACACGATAGTTATATCTCATACGATAAACATGAAGTCAATATTTACATCCTTTGTCAACCGGCCTAACAGCAAGTCAACAGATCCCTCCGACTGCTTTTTAGGCCGGTCGATACCCAGCTATGTAGTGTTCATTGCTGTGTTTTTGACTTATTATATTGTCTTTCAGTCGTTCTATAATTTCATTGAGAGCAAGGATCCCTGGCCCTATAACAATTTTACAGACTTTGTCATCTCCACCATCGTCAACATGGTGCCCACTCTGATCAGCTTTGGGTACAACTATGCGATAGTATTCCCACCATCAAAGATTGTCCCCCGTGAAGAAGTTGGCCGCAGATTTCTTCTGCTCTATGCTCAGTCTTGTCGCACTCAATTTCCTCTTTATTGGTGTGATGCTGATTGTCAATCCGGAGTACGGCCACGTGAGTTGGCCTGGTGCTATTTTTAACAACCTTTTCATCTTAGCAGGCAGCGACATCTATTCTAAATTCATCGAACTCACGTTACAATAGTACACGTATCACTCTCTTTTATTTACAAAACATCTCATCTTTTCCATGAGCTTGCTCCACATATGCCTTCACTTGTAAGGCCGATTTTCGCGTTAATGCATGTTAACGCTAATTAGGCTTAGCGATTTCAAAAAATCGCTGTTGCATAGAAGCAAATTCTCATAAAGAACATCTTTATAAGCAAAGCCGCCTGACAAAGAATATTTTTTTACATATTACAAATCATGAAGTTGTACGTTTCTATCTTCGATACGATGAACGTCTTCGATTGTGATAGTTTATTCTTATTGGTTATTGAAGGGAGTAGATACCGAACAGCTATATATGATAGAGCTGTCCCATATAGATACAGGGGACGACTGGGACATGTGGGACAATGATGTTGTGACGGAACAGACTAATCAACAAGAAAAGGCAAGGCCATATAATGAACCTTGCCCTTTCTTGATATAAACTATTTTTCCAACTGATAAGCTTGCTTATCTCGTAGCATCTTCCACGATTCAATCCTAAAGCAACCGCCGATTTGCAAAATCGGTAAGCCTAATTACCGTTAACTTACATTAACGGAATTTTCGCCCTTACAAGAGGGCTCTTGTGGAGCAAGCTCAGGGCGGAATAAAGACCTCTATCTGTAAACAAAAACGACTACACAACCACTTTCGTAGCTTGCCTTCAGGAGAAATTTGCCCGTTCTATGAGGCTTGCTATCAGCCAATCGCCGATATCTATCTTGGCTCCACGCTCTGTTGCCGAAGATTGGCGTTCGAGCAAATCACACACGATTACGCGTTTAGGTAAGAAGAATCTTCTTGACTTCTCCTTCCATTCGTCATAGGCATCCACATCAGGGAAGATAATCACCGTGCGGTTGCATAGTGCTACCATACGCTCAGGCTTGAAGTTTGCTTTTCCACCAACCGCCACCCAGACATAGTCGGGGAAGACGAGAGAGCCGAGCAAGGCCGTCTTTTCTGATTCCACCAAAGCAACAGCCTTTCCAATGTCATCACTATGAAGCAAGTGTTCACCAAAAAGACACTGTGTAATCGCAAAATCCTCGGGTAACAAGCCTTTTCGCTTCAATCGGGAATGTATCCAATCAACTGCCATGCCTGTCTTGATTCGATGACCGCTATTTGCGTCATAATACATAACCTTTCCCGTCCGGACATTGCCGTTGAAGTCCAGTTGCCAATAGATGATACCTCCATCACGGGTAGAACCGATAAGATAACGACACAATAACCGTTCTAGTTCAGCCCTACTGACGCGGCACTTCTCACGAAGGAAACGGAAGAAATCATTTTCCATGCTCCATGAGCTAACCACATAGTCGAAGGGAAGATAGTGGATCAGATCAGAATGGCACATCGTCACCACCTTCCGTAATAGACTCCAACCCATCGCGGTGGCCCGGCAAAGGTTGTACCCCATGCTGTCCCGACTGTCCCCGCTGTCCCATGTCTTTTGTTGGGACAGCTTTATTCGTGCTGTGACAAACCTCCTGTCTGATACGTCCAACAGCTGATTTTGAGATGCCCAGCTCGCGGCTGATATCCCGAACGGTCTGTCCTTCTCCGACACGCTTTTTCACCTCCATTTTCAAATCCTCCCGATCCTGCTCTTTGAGATGATCATGCTCAGGCGAGTCGTGATGGTAGACGAAATGCAGGAGCGCACCGTCCTTCTCTATGCTGTAAACTCTCACGTTGTCTGCTCCAAATTTGATTCCACAATTGCGCACCTTTATCTGCTTAAGATAACGGATGCTGTTGCCCTGGGCACTGGTACCAAGTGCGAAACAACTGTCGATGAAGTTAAACAACTTCTTCGAACCTGCCAAATCGTTCTGCGTGATGATACGGCTCATGTCACGCTTTGGCGTGTGTGCTATAATCAGTATGGAGAAGCCATATTTGTTCTTCAATGCTCTGAGATTCTGAACCAGTTTGGCAGCGTCTTCACCTTTCTCCATCTGCATGCACAGGATGGAAATATTGTCGATAATGATGATGTTGGCCTCACAAGCAACGGCTGCCTTTTCAATATCTCGGATCACAGCCTCCTCAAAGGGTATATCGAGATTAGCGAGATTGTCAGGCTCCAGCGACACTCGATACAGCGTTGGCGGGAAATGGTGTAAGTTGCCCTGATTGTCTGTATAGCGTAGTTGAAACTGCTTGTCGGAAAGTTCAAAATCAAAGTAGAGGACCTTATAGCTCTTCGCTATCTCTTCTGCAATCTGCACAGCCAGAATGCTCTTACCGGCATTGGAGTCGGCAAAGAGACATCCTATTTCTCCTTCAAACCAAAACGGTCCGAACAACTCCTTTGGGTTGCTCCGCAGACTGGCCTCACTCATGGCTTGGTTGACACTCTTGATGGACAACACCCCTACATTGGAAGGTATGCCATCAGCATTCTGCTGGACTTTCCCCAACTCGATGCCAAGCATCTTCACACGGCTTGATGCTAATGAGTAAGAAGACTCTGCGTTTTCCTTCTTAACTACATACTCTACATAGCGCTTGCTATCCAAGTCGTAGAGTCCATTGATGCAGTTTCTTAAGTTCATCTCCAACCTCCTTTCTTTGCGACTCCATTTCGCTTGCTACAGATGTAAGACATGGCATCACGCTCCAACTCTTGCACCGACTTATGATGAGTGCTGTCGTTCAACCACTCGTCAATCTCGGCTTTGTTGAAGAGAATACTCTTTCCTCTCTTGTGGAAAGGAATCTTCTTAGCACTCGTCCAGCCATAGATGGTCTGCTCGGCCGGATGGTTGGGCAGATAATCTATCAAAGCGGACACGTTGAACCACTGAGGTTCATCAGCTTTCACGGAAGGCGCCAGTCTGTCCATCTTCTCGTCTAACTCCTTGAGCTTCGCAAGCACATCCACCATCAGCTGGGGTATGTCGTTAAATGTAATCAGATTTTGCATATTGAACTTTGTCTTTTAAATTAGTAAATCCTTGTATGCAAAATTAGCAAAACCCTTGTGTGGCTCTGTGTGGCATTTTGTGGGAATACAAAAATATCGGATGCGACAACTACTTGATAATGAGCAGTTAATACATCCGATATTTGTTAATGTATGTAAGGATTGTGGAAGAATGCCTTTTTTCTGTGGCTTTTGTCCTTATAAGGCCCTCTTTATGGCCTCCTTAATCTGTTCAACGTATATTTTGTTCTTTTCTGAGGCTGTAACACTAAGGAAATCCTTGTGGTGCTTATCATAGTAGTCGACAGTAATACCACATACTTCCAGCACTCCCAAGACCCAATGACGGGCATAATTGGCGGGAGTGATGGTGAGGGATACCGCATAGATCATGTAGCAGATTCTTTGATTCTCACGGGGCAGCGGACACACTACATCTTTAGACACCTGCAAATTCATGAAGTTGACAAAGACACTTCCCGGCATGTCCCGAAACTGGCGACCATTACAAGTTTGATAAATGGCAACGCAAACGCCCAAGTCAACGATGTCTTTCAACTTCGCTGTTTCCTTCAGGAGGAGAATCTCGTTGTTCATGTGCCGACCTCCTTTTCCATTCGCTTAGCATCTGCCATAATCGACTGTGCTATGTGCGCTATCTTATCAATCAAGATTTCCAGGAACTGCATTTCAAAGTAGTACACATGGGCACACTTGTTCATCACTTTCCTGTATATGTCAAATTGTTTCTCTGCCAACTCATGAGCCTTGTAATAATCTTCTCTACTCTGATCGCATTTCTTGTCCAACTGGATGAATTCCGGTGTGTCGAAAGGCATCATATCCAGTCGGTTGCTCTCTGACTGATATTGTTTCCAAAGCTTAGTTGCTGCCTCTTCCACCACTCTCAATTCTTTCAGATTGATGTCATCATGTTTCTTCGCCATACGAATATAATCCACCTGTTTCCAAATTTGAAGGTCCAATGACTTGAAAGAGAAAATGGCATCCAGCAGTTTACCATTACATTCGATAAGGGCATGTATATTCTCTTGCGCCTGTTTCTCCGCAGCATCAATCAGGTGGTTCGTATATTGAAAATCAGCAAAGAACTCTGCGAGAACCGAAGCATCCTCGAATACGATCTCTTCGGGTGCTTTCTTGGAAGGTATAGTTTTGTTTACCAATAGCAGACGATTGGTTATCTCTTCAATAAGATTTGCCATGTGCGGTAAATTTTATGATTTTGTTAAGTCCAGGTCGATCTTGATTGCATTTGCAGCATCCTCCTTCTTTTTATCGACCACCTTGGTATATACCTGTGTTGTTCTCACGTTGGTATGTCCAAGCATCTTGCTCACAGTATAGATGTCGGTACCACTGGCCAACTGTAGCGTAGCATAGGTATGGCGAAAACAATGGAAGGTGATATGCTTAGTGATGCCGGCCGATTGAATCCACCGTTGCAGTGGCTTAGAAATCCATGAAGGATCCGGCAGTCCCTCAAACACCAGTCGTTTGCCATCCAACCGCTCTCCGCATAACTGATAAGCCTGAGAGGATATTGGCATGTATTCCACGCCATGCGTCTTACGCTGCGTGAAATCGAGTCTGTAGTGATCGCCGTCCTCTATCACTTCCTGCCACGTCATCAGTTTTATATCGACATGACGAAGACCGGTTAGAGCCGAAAAAAGTGCAGCCCGTTTGACGACAGGGATGGCGCAGGGTGTGTGCGCAAGGATGTTGAGCTCCCCAATGGTAAGATGCTCGCGCCGACTTTCCTCTTCGGGAATACCCTTCACCTTAGCGGAAAGGTCCACGGTGAGGTATCCGTCCACAAAAGCCTGCTTCAGTCCTGCCTTGAAGATGGCAAAATAGGTGGAAGCCGTGTTTTGTGATATAGTCCCCGACTTATTGCCTCCCTTGGGAGCATACAGTACGAAGAACTTGAAGTTCTCTATCATGCTCAGGTCAATATCCCTGAAGAGTATCGTATCGCCATTGGCATAAATCTTCAGTAGCTCATAGACACGTCCCCAGTTGATGATTATCGAATCGGAACTGTTTCTATGCCTCTTCTCCGATACCTGCTTAAAGTAAGGGATAAAGTTTTGCATCGACCGCTCGTTTTGTGCTGCCTGCTCAGCCTCGTTGTCCGTATAGAGTGCGGCATTGTCGTATTCACGTTGCCTCAAGGCTCTCACCTTGTCGGCATAGCGGCACGCTTCATTATCCATATCCGAGCGGCATACAATGACTCCGTTGATGTCCCGCTTGGGTTTATACGACACAGAGCCGTCAGCTTTAGGCCGTGATGGTCGACTCTTATCCCATACCGGGGTAGTAACGGTACGGTTCAGCGCCTCTTTATGCCGTGACGGCTTAGCGCCAGGATAGGCAAACACTGGGTAGCTCTCAATGATGAGATACCATTCTTCACGATACTCCGACTTTCGGAGCTTTACCGTGCATTTGGTGTTGGGGAGTGGTTTCTTCATGACTTCACAACATCTTTATAAAGGTGATCAATATCTTCTTTGGGCGCATAGACGAAGTTGCCTATCTGCCTTGTTGGTATGGAATATTTTCGAATATGGGCATAGACCGTACTGTCGTCTATACCATAAATCTTGGAGATTTCGCCAATGGTGTAGCAGTCTTCTGGCTCAAGATGGTAAAGCTTAGGTAATGGTTTGGTACGGTCAAGAGGTTCATCACGTAATGGAACCCTTTCTAATAAGGCGGACTTACATACACGTGTTAGCCGTTGTCCTATATTGATAGCTGGAATCTTTCCGCTTCTTATCATACGCCTGATGGTCTTAGCGGAAATGCCAAACATGGCTTCTGCCTCGGTCACACTTATATAATCACGTCCATCAGGAATTTTGGAGACAATAGCATCCATCTGCTCCCGTTTTTTGCTTTCCTTCTTCCTCTTATTGTAGGCTCTAAGCGTACAAGTCCTACTGCAATAGTAGGACTCCAGTGTCTTTGCAATGAACGTTGCTCCACATTCTTTACACTTCCGTTTTATCTCAAATTTAGCAGATGGCATGATGTCATGAATTAAGATAATACAAGTACCCATAAGAGGAAACAAGGGACACCTCGTCGCAAATTAAGGGACGTTCCAAATATGGTACAAATATAAGATAAAAATCGGAAGAAATCGGTAATTATACAAAGATTAACCAAAATAAAAATGGGTGTAACTCATTGAGCTACACCCATTTCATTATTTATCGTTATTGATAGTTGTCAATATTACTTCACCTCCTCGAAGTCGGCATCCTGGATATTGTCGTCCGACTTGTTGTCAGAACCGTTGTTCGTGTTCTGCTGCGAACCGGCACCGGCGTTGGCACCGCCCTGGAAGCCCTGGGCACCAGCCTGAGGACCAGCCTGGCCGTACATCTGAGCGCTGGCAGCCTGAACAGCAGCGTTCAGCGCGGCGGTAGCGGTGTCGACAGCGTTGAGATCCTGCGCCTTGTGGGCATCCTTGAGCTGCTGAAGTGCCTGCTCAATAGCGGGTTTCTTGTCAGCCGGGATCTTGTCACCATTGTCCTTGAGGAAGTTCTCGGTCGTGAAGATCATAGAGTCTGCCTGGTTGAGCTTATCCACTTTCTCACGCTCCTTCTTATCAGCCTCCTCGTTGGCCTTAGCCTCAGCCTTCATACGCTCGATATCCTCCTTGCTCAGCGAGCTGCTGGCCTCGATACGGATCTGCTGCTCCTTGCCGGTAGCCTTATCCTTAGCGCTGACGTTCAGAATACCGTTGGCATCGATATCGAAGGTCACCTCGATCTGAGGAACGCCACGGCGAGCCGGAGCGATACCCTCCAGGTTGAACTGACCGATACTCTTGTTCTGAGCAGCCATCGGGCGCTCACCCTGCAGCACGTGAATCGTCACGGCTGTCTGGTTATCTACAGCGGTAGAGAACGTCTCGGTCTTCTTGCAAGGAATGGTCGTGTTGGCATCGATCAACTTTGTCATCACACCGCCCATGGTCTCAATACCCAAAGACAGCGGCGTGACATCGAGCAGCACGATATCGCCGGCACCCTTCTCGTTGTTCAGGATAGCACCCTGGATAGCGGCACCTACAGCGACGACCTCATCGGGGTTCACACCCTTGGAAGGCTCCTTGCCGAAGTAGTTCTTCACCAACGTCTGCACGGCGGGGATACGGCTTGAACCACCTACGAGGATGACCTCATCGATATCGTTCGTCGTGAGCTTAGCGTCGCGGATAGCGTTCTGGCAAGGCACGAGGCACTTCTGGATAAGATCGTGGCAGAGCTGCTCAAACTGAGCACGTGTCAGCGTCTTCACCAAGTGCTTTGGCACACCACCCTCCGCAGAGATGTAAGGAAGGTTGATCTCTGTCGACGTAGTAGACGAGAGTTCAATCTTTGCCTTCTCAGCAGCCTCCTTCAGACGCTGCATGGCCATCGGGTCTTTGCGCAGATCGATGCCCTCATCCGCCTTGAAGCCGTCAGCGAGCCAGTCGATGATCTTCTGGTCGAAGTCATCACCACCAAGGTGTGTATCACCGTTGGTAGCGAGCACCTCGAACACGCCGCCGCCAAACTCGAGGATAGAGATATCGAATGTACCACCACCGAGGTCGAACACAGCGATCTTCATATCCTTGTTGGCTTTGTCCACGCCATAAGCCAGGGCAGCAGCCGTAGGCTCATTGACGATACGACGGACGTTCAGACCGGCGATAGCACCGGCTTCCTTCGTAGCCTGACGCTGAGAGTCGGAGAAGTAAGCAGGCACCGTGATGACGGCATCCGACACTTCCTGACCGAGATAATCCTCAGCGGTCTTCTTCATCTTCTGCAGAATCATGGCAGAGATCTCCTGCGGTGTGTAAGGATGTGCGGCACCATCAATCTGCACCTTAGGATAACCGTTGTCGTTGATGACGGTGTAAGGCACACGTGCCACCTCGGCATTGCACTGCTCATAGGTCTCACCCATGAAACGCTTGATCGAATATACGGTGTTCTTCGGGTTCGTGATAGCCTGACGCTTGGCAGGATCACCGACCTTACGCTCACCGTCTTTCATGAAGCCTACCACAGAAGGTGTGGTACGCTTGCCTTCAGAGTTTGCAATCACTACCGGCTCGTTGCCCTCAAAAACGGCTACGCAGCTGTTGGTAGTACCTAAGTCGATTCCAATAATCTTTCCCATAATAGTATGTATTTTTTATTTATTATCGTTGTTAATGTTGCTTGAACCAAATGTTCGCTGTCAATTAAACAAACGATATGCCAAGGACAGATGCTTGGATCCCGACTGACAAATTGACACAAACCGACCCTCGCTATCTACGGATCACGACGACACTATAAGCCGGGAGTGTGACTTTTTGACCCTCTACCGTTGTCTTCACCGCCGTCACCTGCCAGCTTTCGGGCTTGCCGCCGAATCCTTCAGCGACGGTACCGTCTGCCAATGACAGTCCTTGGATGCTTACTGTCAGGGGTTGTGGCAGGGCATTGACAAGTTTGACGATGGTCCGTCCCCCGGCATCTCTCACAACGCTGCCGCTGACACGGTAGCCTACGGAGGCAGGGAGGTCGAAAGACGAACTGACATATTCGTCCCCACAGTTGTTGCCCCACAGTTGTTGGGTATAATAACTGGGTGTCAATGCTGTGATGCTGTCCCGGTTGAAGTAGATCATGTCGGGGTTCCAGTTCTGATGCTCCTCATTGCAGAACAGCGGGGCATAGCTTGCCATCCGCACCACATCACCGTTTCGTTCCAGCGAGCAGAGGTGCTGCGCCTCCACAAGGGCATTCTCCACGGTGCGCCCCTGCGAGGCCCACTCACCGAGGTAAACCTTGGGGGCCGTGCGGTCGTAGGCATCATAATAGTCCTGGTTGTGCATGAACCAGCCCGGCGACTCGTAATAATGCTCGTCGACCATGTCGACGATCTTCTTGTTCTCCTTGGCATACTTCCAGCCCTCGATATAGTCGGCGGAAGGATCATGGAACGGGCCCACGGTGCCACAGACCGTGATGTCGGGATATTTGGCTTTCACGGCTTCGGCGATCATCTTGAACCGTTCTTCAAAGACGGTAGAAATGATGTCCTCGTTGCCTATACCTATATATTTAAGGTGGAACGGTGCCGGATGACCTGCCTCAGCGCGCATCTTAGCCCATGGGGACGTGGCGGGATCGCCATTGGCCCAGTCGATCATATTCAAGATCTCCTGGCAGTAAGCCGGCATGTCTTTCATCGGGATGCCACCCTGCTGTCCGGCATAGCCATCCTTGTCAGCCGCCGAGTTCTGACAGGGCACACCGGCGGCGAGCACGGGCAACGGCTCAGCGCCGAAATCCTCACAGAACTGGAAATACTCATAGAATCCCAGGCCGCGCGTCTGATGATAGCCCCAGATGTTCTTTGCCGGTTTACGGTCCTGCCAGGGTCCCACGCTCTCGTTCCAATGATAGATATTGTCCAGTCCCTGACCATGACTCATGCATCCTCCGGGGAAGCGCACAAACTTCGGGTGCAAGGCGGCGACGGCCTCAGCAAGGTCCTTACGCAGTCCGTGCCCCTTGAAGGTGTCGTGGGGGAAGAGGCTCACCATGTCGACATCGACCTTGCCTTTTTTCAAGGGGGTCAGGGCAAGCTTCACGTCGCCCTTCACCATCTTCTTGTCCACGACCAGGGGCAGGGCATAGCGCTGCCAGCCTGCGCCCTCAAGCTTGATCTTCTCCTTGGCATACACCTGTCCGTCCCGACCGATGAGCGAGACGAGCACCTGGTTCTTGACGCCATCGACCGCACGCAGATAAACGGAGAAGTCGAACTGCTCCAAGGGAGCCGCTGTTGTTACGCCCCAGCATTTTTCGCTCCAGCCCCTATTAAATAATGTGTCTGTTGTCTCGTCGGTCTTGGCGAGAACGGCATAGTGCGGATTGTTCGCCGAGAGCGGATCGGCGCTACTGATCACGATGGGACGATTGGATGTCCATGCCGTCTCCGCCTTCCAGCCGTTGTGGTCAGCCGCCGAATACTCAAAGTCACGGTTCTGCACGAGCTCGGCATAAAGCCCGCCATCCGCCGCATAACTGATATCCTCGAAGAACACGCCCACGAGCTTGTCGGTGATCTTCTTCACTTTCGACTCGTCAACCGTCAACGTGGCATGGACCCCATGGCCCAAAGCGGCGAAGCGCGAAGCGTCGTCTTTCATCCGCTCCGCATAACGCTCGCGCTCATTGGCCATTGCCTGAAAATAGTTGGTGATATAGTCGAGATGCACCTTGGGCACCTCAAACTGGTTACCGGAATATCGTTGTCCCGCCACCGTCGCCGTGTCCATGATCCAGGCATCGTCACCGATAGAGCTGGGCGTCTTATCTTCCGTGAAATGCCGGAAGTCCTTGTCGGCTTTGACATAGCGCCGTCCGCCGTCCTTTGTCTTAAAATAGATATCGAAGGAGCCATCGTCCATCTGGAACATCACGGGAGCCAAGGTGCCATGCTCGTTCATCCGCGGATAATCCTGCGGGCGCCATGTCACGAGGTCCTCACTGTAAGCCGCTGCAAAGCACGGAGCTGTGCTGTTCACCGAGAACAGCAACCGCCACGAGCCGTCGGCGGCGTGGACGACATACGGCGTGTACATCTTCTTCTCCGCGCCCCACGGACCATAGTCGGATCCGCAGAGCTGACCGATGTCCTGCCACTGCTCCTTGTCTGTGAGATAAGCGACATGCAGTCCCTTCGTAGCGCCGGGACTATAAACGAATATCTGGCACGTAGTATCTTTCCCCGCCATCTCATAGGCGGGATGCGTCTGCGCGCCGACCGGCAATACGCCGACCTGCACGGAAAAAGCGATGACTGATAATAAGCGTGTTCTCTTCATACAATGATTATTAGGGTTGTCCAATGCTCTTATGATGGGCCAACCGATTGTTTCATTTGCAAAGTTACGAAAAACACACGGTTTAGCGCAGAATCGGCAAGAACATTTATCTTTTCTTTGCTCGTATGAATTATTTTTCATACCTTTGCAGCACTCATCGCATAACATCTTTCGCGATATTTGTTTTTTCATGCGCCTGTGGCGGAATTGGTAGACGCGCTAGACTTAGGATCTAGTTGCTTTCGCAGTGCAGGTTCGAGTCCTGTCAGGCGCACATATTAAAATGCCAAATAGCTTGTTATCAGCTATTTGGCATTTTGCTTATAGCTTATCAGCAAAGGCTGCGCGATGCGCTGCCCGGTATGGCAACGACGTTGCAGAGAAAAGCCGTGAGAAGCCGTTGCCATAATATCACGCAGAGCCGCGGAGATTATTGAGACGCGGAGACGGTGCCTTTGAAACTCGGAGATCGCAGAGAGACCTTCGGTCTTAGGAGGAGTCCGAGGAGACAGAAGCTCTCCGGTTAACTCGTTATACCATATCTGACCACGAAAGACACGAAGGTCACAAAAGGCTATCTCACACGGATCACAAAGATCGAAAAGATGGCTACGCTTCGCTACGCGGTCAGATATGCGGATTTTCCCGACAGCTTTCCCATCTCAATCTTGCCATGGCCGACGGTGCCGGCAAGCTATGCAGCTGTCTCGAGGAGGGCAGACACGATTTTCTTGATAAACCCGCCATACAACACATCTTCAATCAATTTCGATTGCCTTATTAATTGTCCAAAACCCACACAGACATAAGCTATGGCGATGGAGACGGATATATTGACGATTCCAAGAAACAACCAGTTTCCTGAATTTTCAAGCCATTGACCGAAAGCGCCAAGATGAACGGTACTTATCACAAAGTAATGGAAAATATAGACATCTAACGTCCCTCTTCCAATTCTTGCCAGTTCACGCTCAATCACCGATGTTTTATTTTCTCTCAATTTGAACAAGTAGACAAAGACGATGATAAAGGCTAATGACAAAAAGTTGTAGATATGCTTGAAACCGGAAAAATACAAGATACAAGCCGGGAGTATAAAGACCATTGACAAAGACATCACTACATTGTTCGACATCAGCCGTTCCGTAAGCTGATATTTATGAGAAAAGAATCCCAAGATAAAATAAGGCCAATATAAACGAGCCTGACCTATCCCTATCAGTGAAGAAGTCCCGGGAGACAACAAACTATTTATTACGACAAGGAAAGCATAAACAGCCATTGCCATTACAATATCCTTGAGAGCAGTAGAACGGCTCCCCCCCATTGAGATTAGACCAATGGAATGGTAAAAGGAGGATATAAAATAGTGTCAATATCTGAAGATACCAATATCCATACTTAAGTTGCCCCCAGATAAAATCATGGAAATTACCTTTGATATAAGATGAGTAGACCAAGCCTCCTACAAAAAAGAAAGGACAAAGAAATTGACATGCCTTGACCAAGACCTTTTTAGGCTTAGGAGCTGCACTAATGACTATTCCCGAAAGGAAAAAGAAAAGAGGCATGTGGTATAGATACACGAAATCATGAAATGGGTCATTAAGTCTTCCTATGGCCCACAACGTAAAATGCCCAATGACAACACAAAGGATAGCAAAGCCTTTCAATCGGTCGATATATTCTACTCGCTGTTTCATAATATACAAAGTTACATCTTTTTAATGGAATCCACATCGTTTTCGAATAAAAAATCCTATAGGTCAAAATTGTAACCGCCAAAGACACACTGTAGTCCCTCTGTTTCATTCGTTTTTCGCCTTTACATTTGCCCTTTGAAAATATTCCTTTATCTTTGTCGAAAAATAAGCAACTATGGATAAAGCCGATATCAGCGACAAGATTGAATATATGATAGCTGCCATCAGCGAGTTCGGCAAGCGCCACGGAGGGGCATTGGTATGAAACTGTATCACGGTTCGTGTGTTGTCACATTGGTTATAGCTTATCAGCAAAGGCTGCGCGATGCGCTGCCCGGTATGGCAAAGACGTTGCAGAGAAAAGCCGTGAGAAGCCGTTGCCTAACTTCTCGCGCAGAGCCACATCATTACGCACTTCGTGCATTGTACCTCTTCGAGGCACGATGTCAGTCTGTCTGCCCAGATACC
>ULTQ01050654.1_pt1 | contig 16224 bp, 10 predicted proteins | sample 1957731 | NCBI WGS metagenome assembly ULTQ01 (sample SAMEA4835738, study PRJEB28245) | human gut metagenome | biome: gut microbiome; material: fecal sample | place: Denmark | collected 2008 | reverse complement strand
CAGCCAATACCCTATCACGCTCAAGGTCATCGGCAACGACGATTTGGGCATCGTAAACAACATCACGTCCATCATCAGCAAGGAGGAGAAGATTTCATTACGAAGTATCAGCATCGACTCCCACGACGGCCTGTTCTCCGGCACACTGACCGTCATGCTCGATGACACAAGTAAACTGCAACTGTTGGAAAAGAAATTGAAAACCATAAAAGGTGTGAAACAAGTGTCCCGCAACTAAAGCGGACACTTGTTTCACACCTTATCTTTACCCCTCAATCTCGGCCAACTCCAACCAACGCATGGACTTTTCGTCCAATTCGTCGTTGAGGAGGGACAGGCGCTTGGACTTATCCGTCAATTCTTCTACAGACAGTGCCCCGCTACACAAAGCTTCCTCTATGTTTTTCTTTTCCGACTCGAGTGAGGCGATATCTAGCTCCAACAGTTCCATCTCCCGACGTTCCTTAAACGTCATTTTACGCTTTTGTTCTCCATGAGCCGAACGGGAAGTCTTTTGTACCGGCGGCTCTTTTGTTTTCGAGGACAGGTCTTTTTGTTGTTCGCGCTCAAACTTTTGTTTTTCTTCCTGCCATTCCCGATACTGCGTGTAGTTGCCCGGAAAGTCACGCACATCGCCCTGCCCCTGAAATACCAAAAGATGATCCACCACCTTGTCCATAAAATAACGGTCGTGACTCACCACAATCACGCAACCTTTGAAATTCCGCAAATATTCCTCCAACACCTGCAACGTGACAATGTCCAAATCGTTGGTAGGCTCGTCCAACACCAGGAAGTTCGGATTCTGCATCAACACGGTGCAAAGATACAGGCGGCGGCGCTCTCCTCCGCTCAATTTATACACGTAGTTTTGCTGGTCTTTGGGCGAAAACATGAAATGCTGCAAAAATTGCATGGCCGACAGATGCCGTCCTCCCCCAAGGTCGATATATTCGGCAATGCTCCTCACCGCGTCGATGACTTTCATTTGTTCGTTGAAAACCATCCCGTCTTGCGAATAATACCCGAACTTCACTGTCTCGCCCACAACGACCCGTCCGCTGTCCGGCTTCACCAAACCCAGCAGAATCTTGATGAAGGTAGACTTGCCGGTGCCGTTATTCCCTACGATACCCATTTTCTCATACCGCGAGAAAGTATAAAAGAAATCTTTCAGGATGACTTTATCCGGTCCGTAACTTTTGCTAATGTAGTCGGCCTCGAAGATTTTGCTACCGATATAAGACGATTTCACCTCCAACGACACGCTCTGTTCCACCGTTTTACGTTTTGCCACTTTCTCCAGTTCGTAAAACGCTTCCTCACGATAACGCGCCTTATGCCCTCGGGCGCAAGGCATGCGGCGCATCCAGTCCAATTCCGTACGATAAAGGTTGTTGGCACGCGCCACCTCGGCATTCGATGCGTCGATACGTTCCTGACGTTTCTGCAAATAATAGCTATAGTTCCCTTTGTAAGTATATACGGTACAGTCGTCCAGTTCCAATATGACGGAACAAACCCGATCCAGAAAATAACGGTCGTGTGTCACCATCAGCAGACTCAACTTGGAACGTTTCAGATAACCTTCAAGCCACTCTATCATTTCCAAGTCAAGATGATTGGTCGGCTCGTCCAGAATCAGCAAATCCGGTTCGGTAATCAGCACATTGGCCAAGGCCACCCGTTTAAGTTGCCCGCCCGACAGCGTGGAAATCTTCTGATTGAAAGAATGGATTTTCAACTGCGACAGAATTTGCTTCGCCCGGTTCTCGTAGTCCCAGGCTTTTTCCCTCTCCATCCGGTCGAGAATCTCTTCCAAACGAGGGTTTCCGGGCGTATTCATACAATTTTCATATTCCCGTATCAAATTGGTCACGGCATTGCCATGGCTGAAACAAGCCTCGATGACCGTCAAATCAGGCGGATAAGAAGGCGCCTGTTCCAGATAGCCCACATTCAAGTCGCGGCGGAACACCACGCTTCCTTCGTCATATCCGTCTTTTCCTCCTATTATATTTAATAAAGTCGACTTACCGGTTCCGTTCTTGGCAATCAAACCTACCCGTTGCCCTTCGGCAATGCCGAAAGAAATATGTTCGAACAACACGCGGTCACCTATACGCTTGGTCAAACCGTCTACCTGTAAATAAGGATTCACTAAAGCCATATTCCATCCATACAAATTGCCCGCGAATATAACGATTAATTATGAAACCCGCAAAAAGAAACTTCAAAGTGGAAAACTTTCTGTTTTCAGTGAAAAAAAATGGGAAAGATGCGTGTTTTATAGAAATTATTCATTACTTTTGCACCAACAAAATGCAAGATGACTGTAATCACACAGTATTCTTTCTTTAATCACAACAAAGAAAATCCAATCAAAAGAATCCTACTTTTATTCTACAGATGAACTCTGTACAATACAAGAAAAGTACAACACATACTTACATATGCATAAGAAAAGTGAATTAGAAGCCATGTCTCAGGAAGAACTGATAGACATAGCAAAGAATTTAGGAATCCCCTCACCTAATGAAGGAGACCGTATGGGGCTGATCTATCAAATCATAGACGAAGAGTCCATATTGTCCGCCTCACAAAAAGCCACTACAACAAAAACACCGCGCAAACGCGTCAGAGTGAGCAAGAAAGAAACCGACCGCGTATATAGTGCCTCACAAGGCAACGGCGAGAACTTCGATATGAAGAAAAAGGAAGCCGCCCGCGATAATAAAGAAGAGGCAACGGAACTGAAAAATGAAAAAACAACTCCCGTAATCAGTCCCGAATTGGCAGACCTGCCGGTGGAAGCCATCGTGGAAAAAGAAATATCTGACAATACAATAGAAAACAATGCAGAAGCTATTGCCGCCCCAGCTCCCAAAAAGAGAGGACGGAAATCAAAAGCCGAAAAAGCGGCATTGGAAGCTGCTGCAAAATTAGCAGAGAAAAAAGCCACTGTTTTGTCGGACGAAGCAAAGCAGCTTCCGGTTATGGACGAACCTATCACCGACGTTCCGTTGGAAATCTTGCAGGACATTCCGGCTCAGCCCACGGAAACAATTGACGATGCGACAGAAACCGAGGTTCCGGAAATCACGGAAAAAGCGGAATCTGTGGCACCTTCTACAGAAAATTTCTTCTCTGCAGACGAAAATGATTTCGTCGTGGTGGAAGACATCCCCATCATCCCGACAGAACCGGCCATGGATGAAACGTATATGACTTACCCCAGCCAACAACCGGACATTACATCTCACGGACTTCCCGATACCTATTCGTACGAAGCGGCAGAAAACGCCCCGGAAAAGGAAACAGCACTTCCTAAAGGCACTGAACCGGCATACGATTTCGGAGACATTCTGACGGGTGAAGGAGTTTTGGAAATCATGCAGGACGGATACGGCTTCCTGCGCTCCAGCGACTATAATTACCTGTCTTCTCCGGACGACATCTACGTAAGCACTTCACAAATCAAATTGTTCGGCCTTAAAACCGGTGATGTGGTAGAAGGCCCCGTACGTCCTCCGAAACCCGGCGAAAAGTATTTCCCGCTCATCCGAGTGACAAAAATCAACGGTTGTGCTCCCAGCGACGTGAGAGACCGAGTGCCTTTCGAACATCTCACTCCGCTTTTCCCCGACGAAAAGTTCAAACTTTGTAAAGGACATAACGACAATCTTTCTACACGTATCGTAGACTTGTTTGCCCCCATCGGTAAAGGACAACGCGCCTTATTGGTGGCACAACCTAAAACGGGTAAGACCATCCTGATGAAGGATATTGCCAACGCTATCGCCGCCAACCACCCGGAAGCGTACCTCATCATGCTGTTGATTGACGAACGTCCGGAAGAAGTAACGGACATGGCACGCACCGTCAACGCCGAAGTCATAGCCTCCACGTTCGACGAACCGGCGGAACGCCACGTGAAGATAGCCGGCATCGTACTGGAAAAAGCCAAAAGAATGGTAGAATGCGGACACGACGTGGTCATCTTCCTCGACTCCATCACGCGACTGGCACGCGCTTACAATACGGTTTCTCCCGCCAGCGGAAAGGTTCTCTCCGGAGGTGTGGATGCCAACGCACTGCACAAGCCGAAACGTTTCTTCGGAGCAGCCCGTAACATCGAAAACGGCGGGTCGCTGACCATTATAGCCACCGCACTGATAGACACCGGTAGTAAAATGGACGAAGTCATCTTCGAGGAGTTTAAGGGTACGGGAAATATGGAGCTCCAGCTCGACCGTTCGCTGAGCAACAAGCGTATCTTCCCGGCTGTCAACATCGTAGCTTCGAGCACAAGACGCGACGATCTGTTGCATGACAAACAGACCCTGGATCGCATGTGGGTACTGCGCAAGATTCTTGCGGACATGAACCCGATAGAAGCCATGACGTTCTTGAAAGACCGGATTGAACCGACTAAGAACAACGAAGAGTTCCTGATGAGCATGAATTCATAAAGCCTGAATCCTCGCACGAGGTCTATATCCGGCTTACAAATATAAGCGTTCCATCGTCTCCTTCTTTTCCGAAGACGATGGAACGCTTCTTATAAAATTCCAGTCCACAAAAGTTCTTAGATATTGAAAGGACTGTCAACGTTTCGACCTCAAGCGGTATTGCTGGGGCGACATGTGTTTCAAACGCTTGAAAAAACGTCCGAAATAAGACTGGTCAGGGAATCCGAGACTGACACTGATATCCTGTATGCTCGAATTGTTTTTATCCAATAACTTCATGGCCTCGTGCATAAGGGTTTCGTCGATAATCTGTTTGGGCGTACGTCCGATCATCCCTTTCGAGACCTGAGTAAGATATTTGGATGAAATACAAAGTTTACCGGCATAAAACTGCACTTCGTGCTCACGCGTCAGATGTTCATGAAGTAACTCCATAAAGTTCCGGAACAACTCCCGGGAGCGGGAAGAGTCCAAAGACAAATTCTCCAGACGTGCAGCCCCACACATTTCGTAAGCCCCATACACCAGACCATTCACTAAACTCAGTACTAATTCACGCGTGTATCCCCTGCCGTAATCCGCAACCGCAAAACGAAACAATTCCCGAAAATGCTCCACCAGTTTCCGGTTTTCCGTATCCACCCCCCAAATCACTTGTGTAAACAAAAGTAATAGAAAACGAGGCTCCATACGTTCCGTACTGTCCCGAAGCATAGAAGGCGGAAAAGCCATCAACGAAACTGAAAAATCCGTCGTGGAACGCAACTTCTTCAGCGGTAACTCAGGCCGCATGAAAAGTATCTGGTTCCGCTCCAAAGTATACTCATTTTCCCCTACGAAAACAGAAGCCTTCCCTCTCTCCACCATTACAAGTAAACACTTGTCTAAAGTCACCCCACTCTCTACCGTCCAATTCAAGGAAGTCCTAAAATAAAAACACTCCTGCGCCAACAACGAACGTATGTTTTCTTCCATAAAGAGATTATTTCGTTAATAGAAATCAAAATTAAGTAGAATATTCCTAAAATGCAAGGTTACTTCCCAAAATGAACAAAACAAAGGTACTTTTAACAAGCGTATACTCGCACAGTTTGTGTATTTTTGCACCGTTTTTGAGATTATTATTTTATTTATTAATTATGAATAGAGGTATTAAGACTGTTGCAACGACAGCATTTTGTTGCTTAGTTGCGTTAACTGGTTGCAATAAGCAACAACAAGCAATGGACACGGGTTCTTACAAGACAATGACCGTAAAAACCGACTCCATAGTATTACAATCACTTTACAGTGCAAGAATTGAAGGACGTCAGGATGTAGAGATATATCCGCAAGTCAGTGGAACGCTCCAACGTCTGTGCGTGCAAGAAGGCGACCGTGTCAAGAAAGGACAAACGTTATTTATCATCGACCAGGTGCCTTACCAGGCGGCCTTGAACACGGCCGAAGCCAACCTGAAAGCAGCAGAAGCAGCAGAAGCTACAGCCGATTTGACATTCAAGAGCACCAAGCGCCTGTTCGATCAGAAAGTCGTTTCCGATTTCGATTTACAGAAAGCTCAAAATAGCTTATTGAGTGCAAAAGCATCCGTAGCTCAAATGAAAGCACAAGTTGTAAATGCAAGAAACAACTTGTCTTATACCGTAGTAAAAAGCCCGGCCGACGGTGTGGTAGGCCAGCTTCCTTACCGTCAGGGCGCATTGGTCAGCAGTTCTATCCCGCAGCCTTTGACCACCGTCTCCGACAACAGCGAGCTGTATGTTTACTTCTCCGTCAACGAAGACGACTTGCTCAACATGACCCGTCAATACGGTTCGTTGGAAGAGGCAGCCAAAAAGATGCCGGCCGTGAAATTGATTCTGAACGACGGTAGCGTCCTGCCGGACAGCGGTCGCGTTGAATCCATCAGCGGAGTAATCAACACCAGCACAGGTACGGCCCAGGTTCGTGCTACATTCCCCAATGCTTCTCACCTGTTACACAGTGGAGCCAACGGTAATGTAGAAGTACCGGTATATTACAAGGACGTGATTGTCATCCCGCAGGCCGCTACATTCGAACTTCAGGACAAGGTCTTGGTCTATAAGGTCGTAGACGGAAAAGCCCAAAGTGCGAACATCGAAGTGGCTCCCAACAACAATGGTACGGAATACATTGTAACCCAAGGTTTGAACGTGGGCGATGTCATCATTGCCGAAGGTGCCGGTCTGGTACGCGAAGGTACACCTGTGGGTACAGCACAAGGTGCACAAAATCATGGTAAATAGTGAATTCTAAATTAAGTAAAAACAATGAAAGGTAACATATTTATAAAACGCCCGGTGATGGCTTTCTCCATCTCCATCCTCATTCTTATCGTAGGATTTATTTCACTGGGCACCCTGCCGATTGAGCAGTACCCGGACATTGCTCCTCCGACCGTACGTGTCTCGGCCACCTACACGGGAGCCAGCGCAGACGCTGTGATGAAGAGTGTGATCCAACCTCTGGAAGAGGCAATCAATGGTGTGGAAAACATGACTTACATGCAGTCTACTGCCACGAACTCCGGTTCTGCCGATATATCTATTTACTTCAAACAAGGGACAGACCCCGACATGGCTGCGGTGAACGTTCAAAACCGTGTAAGCAAGGCTCAAGGTTTGTTACCGGTAGAAGTAACGCAAATCGGTGTGACGACCACCAAACGACAAACCAGTTTCTTGCAAATCGGTTCGTTGTACAGCCCTAACAACCGTTATGACAAGACATTCATTGCCAACTACCTTGACATCAACGTAGTGCCCCGTATCAAACGTGTAGAGGGTGTGGGAGACGTGATGGCCATGGGTGACACGTACAGTATGCGTATTTGGCTGAAGCCGGATGTCATGGCGCAATACGGCCTTGTCCCCACCGATATTACCTCTGCCTTGGGCGAACAGAACTTGGAATCTCCAACCGGTTCATTGGGTGAGAACTCAACGAATACGTTCCAGTTCACCATGAAATATAAGGGACGTCTGACCGATATCAGTCAATTCGAAGATATCGTAGTCCGTTCTTTACCCGACGGCAATATCTTACGCGTAAAAGACGTGGCTCGTGTAGAACTCGGCACTCAGTCATACGCTTTCGACAGTAACGTAGACGGGCATCCGAGCTGTACCTTTATGGTGTTCCAGGTTGCCGGTTCAAACGCCACGGAGGTAAATGCGGAAATCTCCAAATTGTTGTCTGAGATTAACGAAGAACTTCCTGAAGGTCTGGAATTCATGACAATGATGAGTTCCAATGACTTCTTGTTTGCTTCTATCCATGAAGTGGTTGAGACATTGGTAATCGCCATCATCCTCGTTATTTTGGTGGTATATTTCTTCTTGCAGGACTTCAAGAGTACGCTGATTCCGTCCATTTCCATCATCGTTTCATTGGTGGGAACCTTTGCGGCCATGCAAATTGCAGGTTTCAGTATTAACATCCTGACACTATTCGCACTCGTGTTGGTTATCGGTACGGTGGTGGACGACTCCATTGTGGTGGTCGAAGCCGTACAATCCAAATTCGATGTCGGATACACATCGCCCTATCTGGCCACCAAAGATGCATTGTCTGATGTTACCATGGCCGTTATCACTTGTACCCTTGTGTTCATGGCTGTGTTTATCCCTGTGACCTTCATGGGCGGTACGTCCGGCATCTTCTACACTCAATTCGGTGTGACCATGGCCGTAGCCGTAGGTATTTCATGTCTGAATGCCTTGACGTTGTGTCCGGCGCTATGTGCTATGTGGATGCGTCCTGCGAGCGGAAAGAAAGGCAAAAGAAGCATTAACGGTATCGTAAAAGCCGCCTACAATGCTTCGTTCAATGCCATGATGAGCAAATATAAGAATGGAGTCATGTTCTTCATTCATCATCGTTGGATTTCATGGGGCTCGCTTGTTGTTTCATGCGTGCTGTTAGTGTACTTTATGAAGACGACCAAAACGGCATTGGTTCCTCAGGAAGACCAGGGTACGATGATGGTCAATGTCAGCATGTCGCCGGGTAGCAGTTTGGCTACTACCAACAAGACAATGGCCAAGATAGAAAACATCATCAAGCAAATTCCGGAAGTAGACCATTATTCAAAGATTTCCGGTTACGGCTTCATCGCCGGTCAAGGTACGTCTTACGGTTCTTTCATCATTCGTTTGAAAGACTGGAACGAACGTACAGGCAAGGGACAGGATGCCACTTCCGTCATGAATAAACTGAACTTCATGCTGCAAAGCATCAAAGAGGCACAATCCTTCACGTTCCAGCCGGGTATGATTCCGGGATACGGTATGGGTAACAGTATCGAATTGCAGCTCCAAGACCGCGTGGGCGGCGACCTGACTTCATTCTATCAGAATACCATGAAGTTCATCGGTGCATTGAACCAACGCCCTGAAGTAGCCATGGCATATACGACCTTCAACCCGAACTTCCCCCAATATGCTATCGACATAGATGCGGCAAAATGCAAACGCGCAGGAATCTCTCCGTCTGAAGTGTTAAGCGTATTAGGCGGTTATTGTGGTGGTATTTATGCATCCAACTTCAACTTGTTCTCTAAGGTATACCGTATCATGATTCAGGCTGACCCGAAATATCGTTTGGATGAAAAATCGCTGAACAACATCTTTGTACGGGTGAACGGCGAAATGGCTCCTATCAGCCAATTCCTCAGTGTCAAGAAGACCATGGGACCTGAAGTCACCAACCGGTTCAACCTGTTCGATGCCATTGCCTGCAACGTAAACCCGGCTCCGGGTTATTCTTCGGGCCAGACCATGCAAGCCATTGAAGAAGTATTCGCACAGACCATGCCCAACCGTTATAATTATGAATACGGCGGCATCTCACGTGAAGAGAAAGAAACAGCCGGTTCCAACGACACGGTCTTCATCTACGTGTTCTGTATCGTGCTGATTTTCTTAATTCTGTCGTGTCTGTACGAAAGTTTCTTAGTTCCGATGGCCGTTATCCTCTCCGTACCGTGCGGTTTGATGGGTTCGTTCCTCTTCGCATGGCTTTTCGGTCTGGAAAACAACATCTATCTGCAAACCGGTGTGATTATGTTGATTGGTCTGTTGGCTAAGACAGCTATCCTTATCACAGAGTATGCCACGGAACGTCGCCGAAAGGGAATGGGCATTATCGAAGCAGCCTACTCTGCAGCCCAAGTACGTTTCCGCCCGATTTTGATGACGGTGTTGACCATGATCTTCGGTATGTTGCCTTTGATGTTCGCCACAGGTGCCGGAGCCAACGGTAACAGTTCTCTGGGTACGGGTGTTGTCGGCGGTATGTTAATCGGTACTTTGGCGCTACTCTTCATTACTCCTGTATTCTTTATCGTATTCCAATACTTGCAAGAAAAGGTTCGTCCGCCTTTGCATGAAGAAGCAGACGCCCAAGTATTAGCAGAACGCCAAAAGAGTTTAGAAGAACGCAGTGCATTTAAAAGCGAAAAAGACGAACAATGAAAAAGATAATTATGACCATGACCACGGCTGCTCTGTTGAGCAGTTGCGGTCTATACAAAAGCTACGAACGCCCGGCCGACATTCAGACTGACGGTCTGTACCGCAGCGACAACACTCAAAGCGGCGACTCATTGGGCTTAGCCTCATTCGCATGGAGAGAAATCTTCACGGATCCCCAACTGCAGACTCTGATTGAAAGAGGGTTGGCACAAAACACGAACTTACGTAGTGCCCAACTGCAAATCGAACAGTCCGAAGCCTCGCTGAAGGCTGCCAAATGGGCTTATATCCCCAGTCTCGCTTTCGCTCCGCAAGGTTCGTTGGCCGGTGTGGATTGGGGAAAAGCCACACAAACTTATACCATTCCGGTATCAGCCTCTTGGCAAATAGACATCTTCGGAAGCCTGCACAATGCCAAAAAGCGTGCACAAGCCCAACTTGAAAACAGCCAGGCTTACAAACAGGCCGTACAGTCTCAGTTGATTGCGGCAATCGCCAACTATTACTACTCGCTGGCCATGCTGAAAGACCAGTTAGCCGTCAGTCAGGAAACGGAAAAACTGTGGAAGGAGAACGTCGAAACCACCCGTGCCTTGATGAATGCCGGTCAAAGCAACATGGCAGCCGTGTCGCAGACTGAAGCCAACTACTATAGCATTTGCACGCAAATCACGGACTTGAAACAGCAAATCAGTGATTTGGAAAATGAGTTCTCTGCCCTGTTGGGTGAAGCTCCGCAAAAGTATGCCATCGGCTCTATGAACAATTGGAAGGTTCCGGCCCGCATGTCGGCCGGTATTCCGGCTGCCGCACTGGCCAACCGTCCGGACGTGAAGCAGGCTGAAACCCAGTTGGCCGTAGCATATTACGCCACCAACGAATCGCGTGCCGCTTTCTACCCGGGCTTGAACTTAAGCGGTGCTATAGGCTGGACGAACGACCTCGGTACCCTACCGGTCAATCCGGGCAAATGGATATGGAATGCCATGGCGTCGCTGACACAACCCATTTTCCAGAACGGAAAGTTGCGTGCACAATATAAAATCTCAAAAGCACAGCAGGAACAGGCCAAGCTTTCATTCCAACAGACTTTATTGGATGCCGGAACGGAAGTCAATGCAGCCTTGACCAAAATACAGGCCACAGGAGAAAAAGACGGTTTGTACACCAAACAGATCGCTTCTTTGGAAACGGCTGTAAAAAGCACGCAAGCATTGATGATGAACTCGTCGACCAACTACCTGCAGGTGTTGACAGCCCAACAGACTTTGCTGACGGCACAGATGTCGCAAATCAGCAATAAATTCAGCCAAATACAGGCTGCCATCGAGCTGTATCAGGCTTTGGGCGGAGGCTACGACGAATAAAGTAACTACCTCTTTTTATAAACCAAGCGAAGACGGCTTCCGGCAAATTGTCCGGAGGCCGTCTTCCTTTCCACATGTATCCCGCCCATCCAAGGCATACGGCAGAAGCCACGGGACGGAGATGTCCGCACAAAGACGCAGGCTTTCATCTTGTCAACAGAATTCCGTATTTTACCATCTTCCTGACAGAAAAAAGCCGGATTCCCCAACCCACACTTTCGCATACGACATCCATTCAGGAAGGATTCAGGGCTATTTTGAATACACTTATTTGCCATTCTGGCGGAAACTTGAACCAAATTAAGCAAAATTAAGAATCAATCTCAGCCAAACTTTTTTTCATTTGGAGCAAAATAACATTTTTTTCTCCTCTTATTGTTCAGACGACATCCTCAAACGGCCATGAACGGCAACCGAAAACGGGGTAACGATATGACGCAGACGGCCGTTTTTCTTCTATTCGATGCTTCTCCGCCTTCAAAACCCCGATGTCAAATGGTCTGGCCAACCCATCTTTGTACTTACAACTTCTCCCCCAACGAACGCCGACCGCACTTTCCCACCCGACATAATGGAAGCCTCGTCCACCCTATCGCTTCCAAATCGTTTTCTTCCCACCGCGTGAGAATCGCATATTTCTGTAAACCGTCGCATCCACGTGCAAATAAACGATTCCTGCAGGACATGGAATGACATTCTGACAATCTGTCCGGCTCCTTTTGCAATACCCCGCACGGTTCAAGGAAGCACAAAAAATCCCGATAGCCTCTTGCTATCGGGATTACTGTATACTTCCACCGTTCCTGTCAGAAAGGCAGGTCGTCTTTAGAATCTCCTGCCGAAAAATCAACAGGCGCCGCATCCGAAACCGGAGGGAAAGGCACCGGTCCTGCGGGAGATTCGGCCGGAGCTGTCGCACGCTCCACTTTCCAAGCACGAATACTATTGTACCACCGGCCATTATATTCACGCGCATCTATATCGAAAGACACGGTAAGCTGGTCGCCGATCTTAATGGCGAACTGTGCAATCTTATCTGCGCCGAAAACGTCAAAACACATTTTTCTGGGATATTGCTCCTGAGTTTCCAACACATATTCCTGTACTTTCCACTCCGAACCGGTACGCTGAGAAACGCCACCCCGCTCAGGTAACACAGCAATAATTTTTCCTGTAATTTCCATATTTCTACATTAACTGTTTAGTGATGCGAAATTACAACTTATTTTCTACTTTCTCGAATTTTAAATTATTTTTTTTGTTCCGTTCTACTTAAATATGTAAATTTGCTGAATATAATTCTAAAAATACCACATTATGAGATTTATCGTATCAAGCTCTGCACTTTTCAATCGCTTGCAGACGATTGGACGCGTCATAAATTCAAAGAATACGCTCCCTATCTTGGATTGTTTCTTATTTGAAATCCAAGATAATATACTCACCATTACGGCCTCGGACAGCGAAACGACGCTAATCACCAACCTGGAACTTGTGGAAAGCGATGCCAATGCCCGTTTCTGCATCAACGCCAAAACCATCCAGGACTCCATGAAAGAAATTGCGGAACAGCCTCTTTCTTTCGATATCAATCCGGACAACATGGAAATCACGGCCAACTACCAGAACGGACGTTTCAATATCGTGGGACAAAGTGCCGACGAATACCCGGAAATGAACCTCCCGCAGGAGGACATGAATGCCCTCATCATACCGGCCGAAACGATGCTCAACGGCATAAACCGTTGCTTGTTCGCCACGGCCGACGACGAATTGCGTCCGGTGATGAACGGGGTATATTTCGACATCCAAGCCGACAACCTGACTTTTGTCTCTACCGACGGGCACAAATTGGTACGCAACAGAAACTACGGTATCAAAGACCATCAGCCCGCAGCCTTTATCCTTCCCAAGAAGCCGGCTACGATTCTGAAAAACCTCTTACCGAAGGAATCGGACGACGTCACGTTGAAGTTCAATGAGCGTAATGCTTACATTACCATGGAATCTTCCCGACTCATCTGCCGGCTTATCGAAGGACGCTATCCGAACTATAACTCTGTCATTCCGCAAAACAACCCCTACCGGGTTACGGTGGACCGCCTTACTTTGCTGAGCGCCCTGAAACGCGTATTGATATTCTCCAACCAAAGCAGCGCTTTGATCAAGTTGCATCTGGAAAGCAATCAGTTGGTAGTCTCCGGACAAGACATAGACTACTCCACCTCGGCCGAGGAACGCGTGCCCTGCGAATACGGAGACTCTCCGATGAATATCGGTTTCAAGGGTACGTTCCTCATCGACATACTGAACAACATGGGGGGAGAAAACGTCATCATCGAGCTGGCCGACCCGAGCCGGGCCGGAGTAATCGTCCCGGCAGAGCAGGAAGAAAACGAAGACCTGCTGATGCTGCTGATGCCTATGATGCTGAACGACTAAAAGAATAAAAATGAAATTAAATCTGAACAATCCCGTCGTTTTCTTCGATCTGGAAACCACGGGAATCAATATCACCACCGACCGTATCGTAGAATTATGCTACATCAAAGTGTACCCTAACGGCAATGAAGAGTCCAAAAGCATGCGAATCAATCCGGAGATGCACATTCCGGAAAGTTCTTCGGCCATTCACGGTATCTATGATGAAGACGTGGCAGACTGTCCTACGTTCAAGCAAGTAGCCCGGGAACTGGCCAATACCATCAAGGGTTGCGACTTCGCCGGATTCAATTCCAACCGTTTCGACGTACCGATGCTGGTCGAAGAATTCCTGCGGGCGGGCATAGACATCGACATCCGCAAGCGTAAATTCATCGACGTACAAAACATTTATCATAAGCTCGAACGCCGGACGTTGAGTGCCGCATACAAATTCTATTGCGGAAAGGATTTGGAAAATGCCCACTCTGCTTTGGCCGACACACGAGCTACATACGAAGTCCTGATGGCACAACTGGACCACTATCCTGAAGACTTGAAAAACGACGTGGCATTCCTGTCCGATTTTTCCCGGATGACGGATAACGTGGATTTTGCCGGACGCATGGTTTATGATGAAAATCGTGATGTCGTGTTCAACTTCGGCAAATACAAAGGAAAAAAAGTCACCGACGTGTTACGTACGGATCCCGGATATTACAGTTGGATTCTGCAAGGTGACTTCGCACGCAACACCAAGCAGATTTTAACCCAGATACGTTTGGATATGAACAAGGCATAAACCGGCATGGAAACATTAAGAGGCAAGAAAATCGTATTGGGAATCACGGGAAGCATCGCGGCTTACAAAGCCTGCTATCTCATCCGGGGATTGATTAAAAGGGGAGCTGAAGTGCAAGTGGTCATCACTCCGGCGGGCAAAGAATTTATCACGCCCGTCACCCTCTCCGCACTAACCAGCAAACCAGTGGTCAGCGAATTCTTTTCCGGACGCGACGGGAGTTGGCACAGCCATGTCGCACTCGGGCTTTGGGCCGATGCCATGGTGATTGCACCGGCTACGGCCTCGTCTATCGGCAAGATGGCCCACGGCATAGCCGACAACATGCTCATCACGACCTACCTGTCCATGAAAGCTCCCGTTTTCGTAGCTCCGGCAATGGATTTGGACATGTTCGCCCATCCCTCCACACAGCAAAACCTCGAACGCCTCCGCAGCTATGGCAACCACATCATTGAGCCTGCCAGCGGGGAATTGGCCAGTCATTTGGAGGGCAAAGGACGCATGGAGGAACCTGAAAATATTATCAAGGTTCTGGAAGACTACTTTTCCGGCAGACAAGACTTGCAGGGGAAAAGAATCCTGATTACAGCAGGCCCCACGTATGAAAAGATAGACCCCGTAAGGTTTATCGGCAACTATTCATCGGGCAAGATGGGAATCGCCTTAGCCGAGACTTGTGCCCGACGCGGCGCGAAAGTCATGTTGGTTTGCGGTCCGACGTCTCTCGGCACCACGCAGGCGGGCATCCGGCGAATCGACGTGGAATCGGCCGAAGACATGTTCCGCGAGGCCACGGCACATTTCCCGGAATCGGATGCTGCCATCTTATGTGCAGCCGTGGCCGACTTCACGCCTGCGCAAGCTTCCGACCGCAAAATCAAACGTGAAGCCGATGACCTTGTCCTCCGTCTGAAACCGACACGCGACATAGCCCAAACGCTCGGCCAGATGAAACGTGAGGGACAGAAACTCATAGGCTTTGCCCTCGAAACCCATGACGAGACGGCGCATGCGCACGAAAAACTGGAACGGAAGAATTTCGACTTCATCGTGCTCAATTCGCTGAACGACCCAGGGGCGGGCTTCCGTCATGACACGAATAAAATAACCATTATCAGCCGGACCGATTCCGTGGTCTATCCGCTGAAAAGCAAAAAAGAAGTGGCGGCCGACATTGTCGACCGACTCGTGTCCTCTTTCTAACGCCGGATGAATATGCATGACGTACGCAGACATATAGCCTCCTGTCTTAAATTCATGGCCCTGACGGCATGTTTTCACATTGCAGCTCCGGCTGTGGCACAGGAACTCAACGCCAAAGTGACCATCAACCGTTCCCAAATCTCCAACACGACGGACGCCGTCTTCGAGGCGTTGCAGAACTCCCTGACGGCTTTCATCAACGAGAGGCAATGGACCGGGATGACATACGAAGAAGAAGAACGCATCAACTGTACTTTCAGTATCACGCTGAAAACCTACAGCGAAACGGACAATTCATTTACTGGGTCGATACAGGTGCAGAGTACACGTCCGGTGTATGACTCCAACTATTCAACGACGGTGTTTAATTTTCAGGATGAGAATTTCAACTTTACTTTCCAACAATTCGACCAACTGGAATTCCGCCCGGAACAAGTGGACAACAACCTTACGGCTGTCAT
>ULTQ01085759.1_pt1 | contig 16294 bp, 10 predicted proteins | sample 1957731 | NCBI WGS metagenome assembly ULTQ01 (sample SAMEA4835738, study PRJEB28245) | human gut metagenome | biome: gut microbiome; material: fecal sample | place: Denmark | collected 2008 | reverse complement strand
CGCCTGCCGAACTCATCACGCTCGGAGTAAATAATCCTGCTCTCCTTGCTTCTGCCGCCCTCCTTCATCGAGGAGGCGAAAGCCTGCGTGTTGATAATCATCACGCTCAACCCGGAATCAGATGAAAAACTGTCGAGTTGTTGCAGGTTGCCGCTGTTGTAGATGAACCACCGCGCTTTCTTGCCGTAGTGTTCCATGAAGTGCTCCTCCAACATGCGGAAACTCTTCGCCACGCCCTCACGGATGGCGATGCTCGGCACCACCACGATGAATTTGCTCCAGCCGTACTGCTTATTCAGCTCAAACATCGTCTTGATATAGACGTATGTCTTTCCCGTTCCGGTCTCCATCTCTATGTCGAGATTCACCGTACCGATACCCTTTGAAAGGGAAGAAGACGGCGTGATGTCATACAGGTTCTGAATGGTATTGATATTTTTCAACAGGGCTTCCCCGTCCAGTTCCACGCTGTGGTTTCTGTATCCTGTTTCACCATCGAACTCCAACTGTCGTTGTGCCTGCCGTCCGCGGTCGAGGCGATATTCCTCTATGGCGTGCGAGGGCTGCCCCGTGAAGACGGCCACGGTGTTCTCCACCGCCTCCGTCTGATATTGCTGTATCTTAAACTTGAATTTCATGGCTACAGTATTCTGCAATTCGTATCGGGCGAGTAGTGGCGGAATATCTGCTCGAAATTGTCTATCACGTTGTCGTTGGCTGCCGAAGCGTCGCGCATCACGAAATATACCGGCTTCAGTCTGGCGATTTCCGTAATGGCGGATTCATTCACGTCCTTGTCGAAACAGGCTATCAGATAGCTCCCGTCCACAAAATGCACGTTCTTTCCTGCCATTTGCCGCACCTCAATCTTTGCCGAGAGTTCCATGCCGAGGTCGAGCATCACTTGGAACAGCAAATCTTCGCTGCTGCGGTCGGGCTTCACATTCTCACTGAACAGGGATTGCTCGTCAAACTCTTGCGGAGTGTAATAGACATCTCCCATATTGCTGCTGTCGAGTTTCAGCACGCGGAAACCGGTGTCGAGCTTGTCGATGCCTTCCTTGTCGGCATTCTCTTCCTTGATTTTCTTTCCGGCACGGCGGATGCGTTCTTTGCCTATCTCACAGATATTCTTATATCCGGCTTTATAGGCTTCGCTCTTCTCATCGGTCAATTCGGGAAGCTGCACCATGATGAATTTGCGGTTGCCGCCGTCCTCGGCATTGAGTTTCATCACGGCGTGAGCAGTGGTTGCGCTACCGCTGAAGAAGTCAAGGATAATATCTCCTTCATTTTTGGTAAAAATGGTAGCACCTAAAATGAATTCTTTCAAGAGAGATACAGGTTTAGGAAAATCAAAAAATTTGTTAAGATCTAAATCTTGTAAATCTTTAACTCCATTTTTATTGAGATGCTTAACAATAGTATAGAACTTGGAAGTATCATCTGCAACGCGACGGTAACGACCTACGACATGCTTCCCATTACGCTCAATAAGAACATAATCACCTCTCTTTAAGCCCTCGTCTATTTCTTTCTTTTTGATTTCATTGTAAAAAGAAAGAATATCTTCATAGTGGCAAGTACCATATTTACCAAACACCTCGCGCAACCAGTCTGTTTCAATCCAAAAATCTTCTCCGTTTCGTTGAACTATCCTGCCACGAATATCTTTGGGGCGCCCCAATGGACGAGCAACGTCTATGTCTTTTGCATAAACGAGCATATAGTCATGGCCGATAACAGCTCTTTTAGCAAGACCACCTCCTTCTGAACGGATTACAATAAATTGGCTAACGAAATTAGATTCACCAAATACTTCATCGCATATATTCTTCAAATTATGCTCCTCATTATCATCTATCGAGATAAAAATAACACCGTCTTCGGAAAGTACGTCCCTCGCCACCTTCAGCCTCGGATATATCATATTCAGCCAATCCGTGTGAAAACGCCCGTTGCTTTCCGTATTCCGTTGCATCGGGTCTATGGTCTGATTCCCCTCTTCATCGAACAAGCCGCTGTTTTGCTCAAACTCCGACTTGCCTTGTGCAAACTCGTCATTGTACACAAAGTCGTTGCCCGTGTTGTAAGGAGGGTCAATATAAATCATCTTCACTTTGCCGAGGTATGTCTCACGCAATACCTTCAGCACATCAAGGTTGTCACCCTCAATATAAAGATTTTGCGTGTTGTCAAAATCCACTGATTCCTCCCGGCACGGACGGAGCGTCATTGTCGTGGGAGTGTTCGCCAAACGGTTTGCCGCCCGCTTGTCCGGCCAAGTGAACTGATAGCGTTCCTCCCCTTCTGCAAGAATATCGTTGGATAACTCCGCTTCCAATTTTTCAAAGTCGATAGCCAGTTCCGGCTTGCCGTTCTTACCTAACCGTTCCGTAACGCAGTTCGGGAACAATCGCGCTATCTTATTTATGTTGGAGCCTGTCACATCGTGGCTCTGCATTTTCAATTTGTCCATTTATAGGTTTGATTTTAGTTTTTTGATTATTTCAAAATACTCCCGTTTGCGCCGAGGCTGTTTCTCACTTGCCATCTTCCGCACCAAAGCAGCAATCTGAGCAAGGGTTTTCGTTCGTTGTTCATTGGTTTGTATCTGCTGTATAAGAGTCTTGCCCTGTTCCATCTCAATGCCGCCGATGCTCTTCACGATATTCTCCCAAACGGCATCCATGCTCAAGCCCGAAAGCGCCATCTTCGCTTCCCCTGTCGGCATCCATGCGGAACGGATAAGCCTGTCCGCATGATAAACGGCGAATTGCGTGTCCGCCTCAAACTGCAAGGCAAATAGGATATTCTGCGGAATGAGCCGGGATAACAGAACGATGCTCTTGCTGTCGTAATCCTTCCGCTTTAGCTGCACAGCAAGCACATAGATGTTCTTGATGTTTTCTCCCGCCGCAATGGCCGGCAATGTTGCCGGAGACAAGGCCGCTACAATATCCATGCGGCTCACATCGACATCGAAGCCGTCGCGCTGCGAGGGCTTCAGGTCGAACTTCGCATATACGGCTTTTTTCGGCAATTGCTTCTTGCGTTCCGTAGTGATGGGCAGTCCGTACATACTCATTTGATGACGAGAAAACAGATTAATTCGAAGTCGTCCAGCCCGCGTATCTCCTCCGTGAAGAGCGAACCTTGCACGCCGCTCAGGAAACTGTTGATGTCGCTCTCTTCCTTCACATGGATGATGGAGGAGATGGCATTGCCCAACAGTTCGGAATACCGCCGCATGTCCTTCCCGTCGGAAGTATCCTTGTTGAACCTCCGGCATAGCTCCATGTCCGGTGCAGTCTTGCCTTTGCACAGGAAGCGCAGGCGATCGAGCATCTCCTTGGGTGAAAGATGATTGACCACCACTTCCCCGCTTTCCGAGATATAGACCATATAGAAAGGATGCAGGCGGTTCCAGTGGTCAATATTCACGCCGTTGTTACGGTTTTTCAATACGAACACCGCTCCGGCAGGCGCACCGTCACTTGCGGGCACCACGGCATGAAGACCGAAAGGCGTATGCTCCAGGCCGGGAGCGTCTTTCAGGCTGGCAAGCAGGTCAAGACGGAACTCATTCAACCCTAAATCCATGATGGAAATGCCCTCGTTCATATCCTCCATGTCCACCACCTCGCTCTGCAGACGTTTCAGTTGCTCGCGCCGATATTCAAGGTCGCCTTTCTCTTCAGGCGATATGGGATTGTCATCGCCCGTACTTGTCAGCACCGACACCTTCATGCGGGCTTCCACCCGTCCTTTCAGGTCAATGTATTCGTCAAGAGTCACGTCCGGCCAGTAGTTCACAAGCTGAATCACCTCGTTGCGCGAGCCGATGCGGTCGATACGCCCGAAACGCTGAATGATGCGCACGGGATTCCAATGGATGTCGTAATTGATGAGACAGTCACAATCCTGCAAGTTCTGTCCCTCGCTGATGCAGTCGGTAGCGATAAGCACGTCTATCTCCTCCCGGATGTGCGGATAAATGGCAGACTTCTCCTTTGAAATTGGAGAGAAGAGCGTAAGCACCTTATTGAAGTCGAGCTTCTCGCGTTGTGGAAGGCGCAATGTACTGCGTGCTTCCACGTCTCCGGTGACGAGTGCCGTATGCAGCCCATACTTTTCCAGAATGGGAGCAGCCAGACAACCGTACAGGTATTCGGCGGTATCGGAGAACGCCGTGAAGATAATCACCTTCCTGTTGCCTGCATTGATGGGGCAGGCAAACTTGCCGCGCAAGTCGGTAATCAACTGTTGCAGCTTGCGGTCGTGTTCCGGAGTGATGGAGCCAATCATGAGCAGAAGAAGATCAAGGTTCTCCAAATCCTTTTTGAGGTAGCCGCGCCATGTGATGTGGTCAAGATCCTGCAGGGCAATTCTTGTCTTCTTGCCACCGATGAACATATCCGCCTCTCGATCATCGGCATCGAGATTCCGCGAAATATCCTCCCATTCAATGGAAAAGCTGTCGCCCTGATTCAACGCATCAAGCTGTCCGATGGTTGACGCTATCAACTTCCTGATTCTTTCAAGGGTGAGGCGGAAAGAATTGACCGAACTTTCCAGACGTTTGAGCAGGTTGATGCTCATCAGGCGGCGTATGCCCTTCTCGCGTCCGGCTCTGCCGCGACCGTGGAAGTCGTTATCCTCGTCCATGTATTTTTTCCTCCGGCTTGGCAGAATGAAATCGGAAGGGGTATAAATGGCAAGGTTGAGGCCGCTGACAATTTCGTAAATCCCATTATAGTTGATAGCCGTGTCGAGGTCGGTCAGGTTGGGACGGCGTGACAGCGGAGCCAGCCGCATGGGAAACTTGCCGATGTCCGCCATATTGTAATACTGCTCTATATGCTTGCGGCTGCGGGCAATAGTAACGCTGTCGAGCACTTCAAAGAAGTCGAAGCTCAACCGGCTGAGCAGTTCTTTCGTAGTGCGCTCCTTCGGCGGGAGTTTCGTCCATATGTTGTATTCCTTCTGAGCCTGACGGAAAATGTCGTCAATGCCGGAAGACGTGTTCAGCAGGGAATCCATCCTGCCGCACTCACCTTCGTAGGCAAGCTGTATCTGATTCTTCAAATCGTTGAAACGGTTGTTCACGGGCGTGGCCGAGAGCATCAGCACTTTTGTCTTGACCCCCGCCCGGATAACCTTGTTCAGCAGTTGCAGGTAGCGGTTCTCGCGCGGGTTGTCGTCATTCCCATCCGTTGTCACCTTGCCGCCGTTTCGGAAATTATGGCTCTCGTCTATGACCACAAGGTCGTAGTTGCCCCAGTTGATATGGACCAAGTCCTGCCCGTTGGTCTTTCCACCCCGGCGTGACAAGTCGGAATGGAAGAACACGTCATAGCGCAGGCGGTCACGGGCGATGGGGTTGTTCAGATAATTGCTCTTGTAGGTTATCCAGTTGTCGTTAAGTTTCTTCGGGCAAAGCACAAGCACCGACTTGTTGCGGTTCTCATAGTACTTGATGACCGAGAGGGCGGTAAACGTCTTGCCCAATCCCACGCTGTCGGCAAGAATGCAGCCGTTGTACTTCTCCAACTTGTTGATGATGGCAAGGCAGGCATCCTTCTGGAAATTATATAGTTTGTTCCATATCTGGCTTTCCTTGAATCCGGTTGCCTCGTTGGGCAGGTCGTCTTCGGAGAGGTCGTCAAGGAATTCACGGAAGATATTGTACAAGGTGACGAAATAGATGAAGTCGGGGGCGTTCTCCTTATAGACATTGCTGATGTTGTCGAGTATCTTGTCCGTAACTACCTGCATCTTCGCGCTGTCATTCCAAAGCTGATCGAAAAGGAAAAGGTATTGCTGCGAGAAAGGAGCCTCAAACTTGTTTATCACCGTGTAGGCGTTGTCGCCCCGCTCGCATCCCAACTCCACCGTGGTAAATCCGGTGACGGGCATATACGCCTTGTCGTCAACAGTGGCGAAGCCCATCATGTTCTCTCCCGTATAGTTGGACTTGAAGCAGGCTTTCCGCCTGATCCATTCGGCGCACTCTTTGGCAATGGCCTTTTGCGAAAGCTCGTTGCGCAATTTTATCTCAAACTCAGAGCCATAGAGATTGCGCTCCCTGTTCAACCGTGGAATATAGAACTCCCGTTTTTGCTTGTTGGCTTTCTCGGTGACGAAAGTCGGGGAGGTAAAGATAAAGCGCAACTCCTCAATGTCTTTAAGCTGCGCTTTCAGCTCCTCAAAGGCGTAAATGGAAAAACACGAGGCGGCAATGGCAACTTTGCTGCCGTCGTGCAACTCCTTGGTCAAATCCCCTTTCAGGGTCTTGTTTATGTTATCTATAAGTTCCATTCTGCTATTAGCCCTAATTAAGAAAAAAAATTTAACAAATATTTATTGCACGTTCTATTTATAATAAATCATTTTTATCTACCTTAATTCCACCCACACGCCGCGGTGATCGCTGGCCTGGGAGGAGGAGGGAGAGTCAAGGATGCCCATGGGAGGCTTGCGGCCGAGGCGCTTTTTCAGCGTATTGTTCAGGAAAAGATGGTCAAAGGAGTGGTAGGTGTCTCCGTCTTCATAGTAAATGGTCCAGGTCTCCCCGCGGGAATCCCTGGGCTTCAAACGGTTCAGGCGGTATTCCGTTTTAACCGATCCCTGGATGACCTGCACGGCGCTGTCTGACGGGCCGTCATTAAAGTCTCCGTACAGAAGCAGAGGCATGCCGTCCTGAGAGGCAAGAGCTTCATTCAGATAGTCCCGCAGGGCGTAGGCTTCCCTTCTCCGTGTGTCCTCAGCGGAACCGTCACGGCTGAGGCGCGATTTCAAATGAATGCCCACCAGGCGGAACAGCCGTCCGTCCGGCATGCTGACCGTGGCGTCCAGAATGCCCCGCAGCATCGTCTTTTTCCGTTTCGCCTCTCCGGATACAGGCATGTCCGCTACGGAACGGTTATCCGCGATGCGGTATTTGGAAAGAAGGGCCAAACCACGGTCCTCCCCGTCCCGCATGACAAGAACTTTGTACGGCAAATGAACTCCTTTTCTCTTCAGCCGCATTTGCAAGTCACGAACGGCAGCCTCCCCGCCCATTTCACACAGCCCCACGATTTCCGCCCCCGATTGACGAACCAGCTCCGCCACGGCTTCACGGGCTTCCACAGGTTTGTATTTTACCTGAAAATTGCTTCTCCTGGGGTCTTCAGGAACAAAGTAGTTGCCGGCATTCATGGTCAGCAGACGAACGGGCTCCCCCTTGTCGGGAATTTCCACCTTCTCCCGAACCGTCTGCCGCCCTTCCCTCTGTCGGCCGGGAACCGCCTGCGGTTCATTATCCAGCGGAGCCCACTCCGTCAAACCGTACCCCACCACCGCGCACAACGCAACCAGGGCCGCGATGACGGAGGTTCCCCTGCGTTTTGACGTTTTCCTGATCATGTCCGTTTCCCTGAAAGATTTTCTCCATGGCGGACGTAGTGAATGAACAAGCCGGACCGTACAGAATTTTCCGGCCTATTACTCGGCTTTCGCTTCACTTCCATCCGTAGTTCATGATAAACCATGAATGTGTCCCCATTGCAACCCCATAACGAATCCCAGCCTGACGAGCAGACACTTTCCCAATACGCGGAACATACCAGAAAAAGCCTGATCGCGCGTTTGGAAAACTGGGAAGACCAGCGCACCTGGGATGAATTTTACCGGACGTATTGGCGCCTTATCTATTCCGTCGCCCTCAAGGCCGGATTGAGGGAAGACGAGGCCTGGGACGTGGTACAGGAAACCATTCTTTCCATCGCCAAGCAAAGCAGGAAAAATATTTACAAACCGGAACAGGGCTCCTTCAAACTCTGGCTCTGGAACATGACCCGCTGGCGCATCAACGACCAGTTCCGCAAGAGGAAAAAGGACACGGCCATGCTGATGAATCCGGATGCCCCAGGCACGTTGGAACACCCCATCGACAAAATCCCGGATGAAGGGAAGAATAATTTTGACCAGGTATGGGAACGGGAATGGCAGAATAACCTTCTTCAGGCGGCTCTGGAACGCGTCAAGGCAAAAGTGTCGCCCAAGCAGTTCCAAATTTTTGACTATTATGTCCTGCGGGAGTGGGACGCGGCCAAGGTCCGCCGGCAGCTCGGAGTCACGATTGCCCAGGTCTATCTGGCAAAGCACCGCGTAGGAAGCGCTTTGAAGAAAGAGCTGCAATTTCTTCAATCCCAGGAAAAGGAAAAAGAAAAATAGGAGCCCATTTAAAAAACCAGCCGGCGTCCTTGATACGCATCCCTCGGCCAGACCTCCTTTCAGAAAGGATTCCTTTATTTTGCCTCTTGCCAAGACAGCGGTTTTGTCGTTAGATTAACGGCAACTGCAATGCCGCCCTCACGCAACAGACATTCCGCCCAGAGAGTTTTTACCTGGGACAAAATCAAAATGGCCCTGGCGGCGGCGGAAGAAGGATTTTACATCTGGAATATTAAAACGGGCGTCATTCATTACACGGACCGCTGCCTGACCATGATGGGGGCCAGCCGCAAGGAGAAAGCTCCCAATATCTTCACCCAGCCGGAGCTTACCATACACGAGGAAGACCAGGCTTTTTTTTCCCAGGAAGTGCGCCGTTATCTGGACGGCCACTCCCATGTGCCCATGCGCATTGAAATCCGGATGAAGAAGCTGAACTCCAAAAGCTGGAGCTGGGTCCGCGTCAACGGTCTCGCCCGCAGGGACAAGCAGCGCCGGCCCGTTATGCTGGTGGGCGTATGGGTCAATATTACCCGGCGGAAAACGGCGGAACTGCGCGCTGCGGAGGACAGGGACCTGTTTCATACCCTGATTGAACACATTCCCGACAGCATCTATTTCAAGAACCGGGAATCACGTTTCGTCCTGGCGAATACCGCCACAGCCAATAAGCTGGGCGTACCGACGCCGGCAGACCTGACCGGACGCACGGACGATTACTTTTTTGACCAAACGATGTCCGATATTTCCCGCAAGGAGGAAATGGACATCATGGTTACCGGACGCCCCATCCGCGCCCGCCTTCATCATGAGACATGGCTCCACAAGGATGATTCCTGGAGCCAGATCAGCAAGTTCCCGTGGTACGGACGCAACGGAGAGCTAAAGGGAATTGTAGGTATTTCCAGTGATGTCACCAAACTGGTGAAGACAGAAATCAAGGCCACGGAAACGGCCCGCATCCTGGAGGAACGCAACAGAACTCTGGAAAAGGAAATAGATTTGGCCAGGGAAATCCAGTTCGCCCTGCTTCCCTACGAAATTCCCTCCCGTTCCCATACGGAACACGGCCTGACCCGCCATGCGGATTTTCACCATATTTTCACTCCTTCGGAGGGTGTTGCAGGAGACTGGTTCGATGCTTTTCCCGTAGGCAGTTCCGGCGTCGGCGCCATTGTCTGTGACGTGATGGGCCACGGCATCCGCGCCGCCCTGATCGCCTCCATGCTCCGCGGCCTGATGGAACAATTGTCCCACCTGGCGGATAATCCGGCGGCTTTCCTTACTTCCCTCAACCACCAGCTCGCCAAAATCCTGCAACGGGCGAACACCACCATGTTCGCCTCCGCCGTTTATATTTACCTGGATCTGGAAACCGGGGTCATGACAGCCTCCACAGCCGGACATCCGCATCCCATCATTCTGGGGCCGGACGGGGTCGCCCGCAAAATGCCGCTGCCCAGAGGCATCGCCCTGGGACTGCTGGATGACGCTACGTACCATAATGCCCAGTTTTCGCTCCTGGCGGGGTCCCGCATCCTGATGTACACGGACGGCCTGACGGAAGCAGCCAACCAGGACGGGGAAGAAATGGGCGTGGAAAGGCTGATTGACTATTTCAATAATTCCTCCCCCCACAGCACCAAGGATTTCGTCCATCAGGCCCTTACCTGCGTAGCCAAATTTACCGGCTGCACCAATCAGGCCGACGATATCTGCATGCTGGGCATCAGCTATTCCGAACACGAGGCAGAAACGGACGGCTAACAGCCGGTTCCTGCTCCTGACGTTTCCAAAACCTGCTTCCTCTTCCCTGGCCGGCTGCATCCCGGAATTATCCGCGGGGGGGAAACCCTACATGCACCCCTTTTCCCCGCAGCATGAGGACCGACAGTCTTCCCCTGCCGCAAATGGAAGGGAAGGCGCTATGTCGTCTCCGGACAATCATCCGGAGAAAATTTGAAATGACGCCAAAATGGAACGCCCAGCATCCAAATGGAAAACAAGGCTTCCAGCCCCCCCGCCACGACAATCGTCATCTGGACACCCCAGGCATCCACCACAGCTCCCCACCCCATGGCCGCCAGCGGCTGTACACCGATGGTGACAATGCTGAACAGCCCCAGAATGGCCGACTTGCGTTCCGGGGGCGACAGAAGCTGCACGGCAGATGAAGAAGTAACAAAGAGGGAAGAAGTGGCCAAACCGGCAAAAAAGAAACAGAGGGCCTGCACTTCCACCACCGGGATGGCGCCTGCCACGCACAGTGCGCATCCCATCCACAGGGTGCCTGAGGAAAGCTTGGCTCCCACCCTGTCGCTTTTGCGTGCAAACGGCAGGACAAAGAGGATGCTCACCATGGCTCCGGCTCCGACCGCGCCCAGAATGAGGCCGGTATTCCTGGGATTTCCGTGCATCAATGCCGGAACAATCTGATAGAGAGATTGCCCGCAGATATTCTGAATCAGAGCGCTGATCATGATGAAAAGCAGGCTGCGCGTGGCAAGCACCGCCTTGAGGCCGGATGCTTTCCTTCCTGCGCCGCGCTGTTTTCTGGGAGCGGAGGTATCCGCAACGCGTCCCTTTAAGGCAACCAGGCAGCCAACCAGCGGAAGGCTTGCCGCCACATTGCCGCCAAAGGCGGTTCCGGCGCCCCATTCCGCAATAATGTAGCCGGCAAGCGCCGGCCCTATAGCCCGGCACGTATTAAATACCAGAGAATACATACCCACGGCCTCCTGTAATTGCCGGCGCGGTATCAGGTCTCCCACAAAAGCCTGCTGTGTGGGAAAACCCACCGTCTGATTGACGCCCATCACCAGCCCGGCGGCGTATAAGTGCCACAGCTGGAGCATATCCAGCACAGTCAGCAGAAACAGGGCTACAGCCACCAGCCACTGGACGCACTGCACGGCTATGAGGAGTTTCCTCCGGTCAAAACGGTCCCCCAGCCCGGCAAGCAGCATGCCGCCCAGAAAGAAAGGAAGAGCGTTCAAGGCAGCCAACACCCCCACTGCCGTGGCGGAGCCTCCGGAAATATCGTACACAAGAATACCCATGGCCGTCACCTGCAACCACATTCCAATCAGGGCCGAAGCCTGCCCTGACCAGAATATTTGCAGGTTCCGCACCTGAAGGGGCTTGAAAAAGCCCAGCCAGTCATTCAGCCATTTCACAGCTCCGCCATCCTAGCCCCAGCCGGCGGAACCGTCCAGAAGCGAGTGCGGCAACGCCTCCTCCCCCCTGTTCCGGAACCTTCTTATTCCTCTGCGGTATAACAGGCCGGATAATCCTTGGAAGGAAGCCAGGCGGGAAGGTCTTTCATTCTGCCCGCAGCGCGTTCGGAAACCGGCGTACGCCAAATCTTAAAGAAAGGCCCCATGTTCTTTCCCGTGACCTTGGAAAAAGCGTTCATGACCCATTCCCATTTCTTTTCATCACTCAGTTCGCCGTTGTCATAAGGCTTGTCATGGAATTGAAGAGCCACCTGGCGGAAGGCGTCAAACCCCAGATAGTACATCAGCTCCACCCAGAAGAAGAGCTGCACCTTGTTGGGAGCCTCATTGTAAGTCTGGGTGCCTGAAAAATATTTTTTCATTTCCGCGCTCATGCCGTACGGCCCCATGCCGCCGCCCCAGCAGGATTCAAAGTCTTTTCCAGTCCCCATCACTTCACACACCATGGAGAATATGTTGACGGATACCTCCGTCTGGCCTTCCATCGTAAAGGGAGGGGATTGGTGGTTATGCCCCAGTTCATGCCACAAACCCCAGCTTCCGGAATGGATGATGGAACCGGTGGCAATGGAATTCGTCCAGTCCTTCGTGGCCATGGCGGGATAACCGGAATGCCCGGCCCCGGCGGATATCTGCCTGTCCACGACAAAGCGCATCGGATGATGCAGGCGGTCCGGCTTGGTATCCCATCCCATAATCCAGTCCTGAAGAGCCATGTTTTTTTGCAGAAATTCCGCCGTCTTCTGAACATCCGGACACTGTTTCAGCTGTTCCACGGGCATCGTGACAATAAGCCGGGGCATGCGGATTTCCCCCCACGGGGCCTTGGTATTTTCCAATTGTTCGGCCCATTGTTCCGGAGTGGTCTTCCCCATTACGAACAGAGGTGAAGGCACGGCTCCGGAAATCTGAACCTTGAAGACCTTTCCCCGTCTGGGACGCTGGCCTACATTCACATAAACAAGGCCGCCCATCGGATTCACCATTTTCACGCGCCCACGGCCAGCCGGAACCTGCATGGTTATTTCCGGCACTCTTTTCCATTCATCCAGCTTATGAAGGCTGTCCGTATGGCATCCTATGCGGACGCTGATCGAACCGTCTTTGGGAGCGCCGGACAGGGAACACGAAATTTCCGCCCCGGGCGGCGCATACAGTCCCGTACTATGCCAGCCTCCAATATTGGAATCTATCTCCACCGTCCGCCTGACCGTCTGGGCCCCATTCTCCGGAACGCCGGGAAAATCCTTCGCCGCCGGGCACGCCTTCAGCGAGGCGAGTTTGGCATCCTTCCATTCCCGGCATTTTTCCAGAAGCGCCTGCATGCGTCCGGCGTCTTTCCCTTTTTTCCACGGAGAGGAACCCGTGGGGAATTCCTCCATACCCTCCATTTTTTCCGCCTTGTCCCAGGACCATGTTTCCAGCGGCTTATCTTTTTCCGTCTGGATATCATCCCTGCAAGGAATAGAATAAACGGAAAGCTCCGGCATCCGGTTTTTCACGGGTTGGGGAAAACGCCCTTCCGGTTCAGGCTCTTCTTTCACAGGAATATCTTCCTCCTGCCTGCGGGCCTCTTCCTCACGTTCGCGCCGTTCCAGCTCCTCCCTTCTCCTTTTTTCCCGTTCTTCGCGTTCGGCCTGCTCCTGAAGCTTACGGGCCGCTTCCGCCGCCTGCCGCGCCTTCTCTTCCTGCGCTTCCTCATAAGCCTTCTGGGCCGCCAGCCGTTCCTTTTCCTTCTTCTCCCTGATTTCCCGTTCCCGTTTTATTCGCTGTTTCTCCGCAGCTTCCCTGGCCTTCTTTTCCTTCAATTTACGTTCGGCGGTCAATTCCTGGGCCGCTTTTCTTTTTGCCAGGTTATCCTGGTAAAGATAATATCCGGCTCCGGCACCGCAAACCAGCAGCAACACTAAAAACCAGCCCACGGCGGAACCTCTGGAAACGCTACGGGAAAAAGAGGGAATGTTCATGTAATCGGGATTGGGAAAGAATCTTTCCCATTTCTGCATTGCAGGCATTCCTTGTCAATACGATTCTTCCCCTTCCGGGAGCGCCTTGATGAAAGAAACATGTTGAAAGCCGATCTCCCGTCAGCATCCGGCCCTCCCCCGTTTTCAAATATCCTCCTTCAAAACCTCCGCCTTCATCCCGAAATAGGGAAACACTCCATGCGCCAGGCCGTCCAGAACGCCCCGGGTGCGCGGTTCCGGGCTAATGTATCCATGGCCGCGGGCAACCATGTCTTTCACTTCCTGCGCCGCATTGGAAGGGCAGCACCGGAATGCCTCCGGCAAGTGCCGCATGGCGTCCAGATCATTATGCCCGTCGCCGAAAATGGCGACATGGGAAGACGGAATGCCGAACCGGGAGGCAACAAAGGAAAGGGATGTTCCCTTATTGTAATCACGGTGGCTGAAACGCAGGTAGGGACCTGCCCTTTGCGTGACAATTTCCTCATACGGACCAACCGTATCCTGAATGACGCAGGAAACTTCATCCAGGCCGCAGGCATCATCCACCACCAGGGAAAAAGCGTCATTGTCCTGCCTGCGGAGTCCCAGCCCGGAAAACCGGCATTCCAGCTGGCTCATCAATGATTCCAGCATGCCGCCGTAACGGGTGAACAAGCTGTCATGGGCAACAGCGCAGTCATCGTTCCACGCAACACCGGGCATCAGTCTGCCCTCCGCATCCGCCAGATGAACATTCCGTTCCATCGTCACCGTGAAATCCGGGGCAAACGCTTCCGCATCATCCCGGAACATATCCGCCAGACCTTCCCTCAGGTAGACAGGGTCACGCCCCGTATTAACGCCCCAGAGAACACCATACTGCGACCGGAGCATGCGCATGGTTCTAAAAAAAATGATCCTTTCTTCCGCAGGGCCGCCAAGAGTGAACAGAGTATCGTCAAAATCAAAGGAGAAAAGATACCGGAGCTGTTCGGGTTTCGGCAGCGCCCGGACCGGAAGGAAACGCATCAATTCCATCTCAATCCGGCACCTCCCTTCACTACGGCGCGGCTCCCCGCACACACGACGGGTTCAGCCAGAGGGATGTCATCCTCTACCGGCTCTGCCGAAGGGATGCGTTCCTCCACAGGCTCTGCCGAAGGAATCGTTTCCGGAATGGGTTCCGCCTCAGGAATTACTTCCTGACGCGGCACAGGATTTTCCCGGCGTTCCGGGGCGGCAGAAGATGGACGCACTGCGGGGGGCGCTTTCCTTTCTGCCGAGGAGGCGGGGATTCCGGCGCGGGCACCCACGCCGGCCCGCACCTGGCGGGCGACAGGGGTGTTCATATCCACCGCATACGTAAGGGGCAGGCTCCCGGCGGGTATTTCTTCTCCCGGCTTGCGCATGTGGATTTCCACCCTCCGGTTGGCGGCCTGGGCATCCCGGTCCCCCCTGATGGAAACGACGGGACGGGAAGCGCCGCAAGCGCGTATGTACAACCTGCATTCCCCATTCGGACGCGTCAGAGCTATGCCGTTATCCTTCAGCCACTGCCGGACGGCATTAGCACGCATCAGGGAAAGCACGGCATTATATTCCTCGGAACCAAAGCTGTCCGTATGACCTTCCACAATGAAAATCGTATCCGGATTTTTCATCATCAGCCCCGCAAGCTGAAGCATGCTCAGCCTGGCGGAATTTTTCATCACCGCCTTGTTGTATTCAAAAAGAAGATCCGCTCCCAGCCTGCTGTACCCGCTGTCCTTGCCCAAGGAGGACTGGGCCATGAGCTGGGAAAGAGATTTGCTCCCATCCGGCAAATGGGAATCATCCTGACCGCCCGCCCCTTTGAGCTTATTGTTATACCATTCATCCGGATTCACCATGTCCGGTTCAGCCGTCTTGATTGTAACCGGACTGGCGGAAGATTTCAGCATCTCAGGCGGAGAGGGTTCGGGCAACCCCTTCGCGACGGCATTCATGTCCACCTGCGGCATTTTCGGGGAAAGGGATTCCGGGGGGGAAGGACTTACCGGATCTGCGGAAAAGCTGGTTTCCCCCGGAGCAATCACTACCTGCTCCGGAAGCATATCCTCTAAATCCGGCAATTCCGGGGGAATCTCTTCAAGTTGCTCAATATCCGGTTTTTCAACGGCTTCCGCTACATCCGGAGCAGGACGGTCGTCCGCCTTCAGAACTATTTTTTCAGGCAGAGGCTTTCTGTCCTTCTGGACAGCGGGGGCTTTGTGCACATGAATGCCCAGGTCAAACCAGCTCAGAACGATAAACCCCAGGTAATGCACCAGCACGGCGGCAAGGAGAGCCCCTGCCGCCACAGCTGCCAGATGGCGAGGCGCGGGCAGAATAAAACGGCTGCGCCTGCGGCGGTTTTCGCGGAGTTCTCGGTTGTTGTCCTGATTCGCACTCACGGGATCATCAGCAAAAGGAAAGGAACAATTCATGAACCGGAAGGAGCGGTACCCGTAACGGGCGCACTGTAAGACTCATGAGGCAACACCCTGGGCATGGGCATGCGCGTATTCTCATGAATCCATTCCGCAATGCCAGCCTGCAGCTCGTCATCCCCCGCATAGACGTTGACCTTATAAATCTTTTCAAATTTTTCCCCCTTCTTTCCTTCAATGGAATGCAGGAAAGTCCGTTCCCGGGTGCCATACGGTTCCCCTTCCCGGATGGATTCATAAAGCTGTTTTTTCTCATTTTTCAGGGAATCGTAAATGCTCAGGCAATCTTCCAGCGTGGAGAAAAAATATTGGTTCGTACAAACCACCATGACCGGATAATCCAATTTCAGGGCATCATCCACGGGAGCCACGTCAAACGTACTGAACCCCGCACGCCAATCCACCCCGGCATCCAGCAGCC
>ULTQ01086428.1_pt1 | contig 16352 bp, 4 predicted proteins | sample 1957731 | NCBI WGS metagenome assembly ULTQ01 (sample SAMEA4835738, study PRJEB28245) | human gut metagenome | biome: gut microbiome; material: fecal sample | place: Denmark | collected 2008 | reverse complement strand
TATTCTATTTATTATTTTTAAATTTTATTATATAATTATAATGAGGTGAAGAAAATGTTAATATTAAAATATTTAATTCTGGGGATAATACAAGGATTTACAGAACCACTTCCTATTTCATCCAGTGGACATTTAAGAATATTTAAATCTCTATTTAATAGTGAAGTATTAAGTGATATGAATTTTGAAATCATTGTAAATTTTGGTTCACTTATCGCAATTTTAATCCTATATAGAAAGGAAATAGCAAGTATTATTAAAGATTTCTTTATGTTTATTAAAACTAAAGAAAAAAAATATAGTGTTAATTATAAATATGCTTGGCTTATAGTAGTTGGAACAATTCCAGCGGCTCTTTTAGGATTATTTGTAAAAGATTTTATAGAAGAATATTTTACTACTAAGCTAGTAGGACTTATGCTTATAGTTACTTCTATATTACTATTTATGATAAAAGACATAAAAGGAAAAAAAGAAAAGAAAGATATGACTTATTTAGATGCACTTAAAATTGGACTTTTCCAAGTAGTTGCTTTACTTCCTGGAATAAGTAGAAGTGGTGCGACAGTTGTAGGTGGTATGAAATCTAATCTAACTAGAGAAACAGCACTTAATTATTCATTTATGCTTTATATTCCAATAAGTGTTGCAAGTATGGTACTTGGAATTAAAGATTTAATAACTGCAGGTAATCTTGGAACACTTGCTATTCCATATTTAATAAGTATGATAGCAGCTGGTATAGTAACATATTATGCAGCTAAACTATTTATAGATATTATGAAGAAAGGTAAATTAATATACTTCTCAATATACTGCTTTATAGTAGGACTTGTAGTATTTATAATATTTTAATTAAACTACCAATTGGTAGTTTTTTTATTACCTAAAATAGAAAAAGAAACCAAAAATTGGTTTCTTTTACAGTTATTGATGCCAACAATTTCTATTTCTAATTCCTGTTTTTTCACAACTATATGAAGATGTTTTGCTATATTGACATAAACAATCACCATTTGATAATGAATTAACACATTTTCCTTTATAATTTACCGTGCAACTAGATGGTGGTGTATTTACTTGTTTAGTTTCTGTTTTTGTGCATGTGTCTGTATAAGTATATTCTTCCGTACCACAAATATCAACATTTTCACCCCATGTATATGTTTTGGACGAAGACTTGTTACCAGCAGCATCAGTACATTGTACTGTTACTGGCGAATTTGAGCTAGTTACATTTTTTGTATATGTTTTAGATAATGTCTTTGTTCCGAATGACGCAAATCCTGACATTTCATCTGTACACTTATATTTTATTGTTGTTGACGATTCAAACCTAGGTGATAACGATGATGATGCAAGCGTTGGAGCATGTAAATCAATATATATTCTTATATTTTTTGTTACCGTATTACCTGCTTTATCTGTCACTTTTATCCTAACATATCTGTTACCAGATGAACCAACCATTTTCCCTTTATCAGCTGTCATATCATATGCTGTTATTAAATCTGATGCACCAGTTACAGAAGAACCAGTATCTACTATTCCACCCTTATTTACTTGCAATGTCATTGATTTTATACCAGACATCGAATCAGTTGTTCCTGTTAAATCAAAGTAATGTCTATAGTTAGTCCATGAATTAATTGGTGTATTATCTGCATCTATAACTTTTAAAGCACTACCTACCTTATTACCATCTGCATCTGCTTTATACATTTTTAATGTTACTGATGGATCCGTTTTATCAATGTACGCTTTTATATTAATAACTCTTGTATTTCCAAGTTTATCCTTTAATGTTATTTTGCTATATCTAGCACCTTCACGTTCTAGATAAATATCAAACGCATAAGAATGTAATGTATTACCAACAATAGTAGTACTCATAGTCTTATTTCCTGCTGCATTTCTCTCCCAATTCATTGATGCAAATCCGGATTGAGTTTCGGTAACTTCCACTTTAAAGTAATAGTAATAATTTTTCCAATCAATCGTTAAATCTTTATTTGTAGCACTTGCAATCGCTTTGTCACCAGGTTCACGTTTGCCATTACTATCATACATTAATTCATAAGCTGTTACCTTTACACTTGGTGCTGTAGAATCAACCTTATTAACAACAACAGAGTTTGTAGTAGTATTGCCTGCTTTATCAGTCGCAACAAATTTATAAGTTCCACTACTAGTAACTTTATATGTTGCAGAACCATTAGTTAATGCAAGCGCTGTATTTCCAATTTTAACACTTGATAATCCGGATTCAGAATCCGATGCTTTCACTGTCAATGTTGCAGAAGTTTTCCAATCTGTTGGATTACCTGTTACTGTTACAGTTGGTTTAACCCTATCTATAAATACTCTAACATTTATTGTAGTAGTATTACCTGCTTTATCAGTGACTGTAAATCTCGCAACTCTATTACCTGATGCAATTACCGCTTTTCCTTTTTCTGATGTTATATCATATGTAGCCGTTGCCACATCATTTGCTCCCGGATTTTCAGTTTCATAATGACCTTTATCATTTATTTTCATTGTTATAGATGAAATCCCAGACCCAGTTGATAATGACACAAGTTCAAAGTATATTGGATGATTTTTCCAACCGCTTACATGACCTGATTTAGTAAGAGTATCCAATACTGTACTTGTTTTACTTCCATCCGATTCTGCTTGATATGCCCTTACAGCAAATGTTGGTGTAACTCTATCTATAAACACTCTAACATTTTTAGTAGTTGTATTACCCAGTTTATCAATAACAGTAAATCTTATATATCTGTTACCTGATGACTGAACTAATTTTCCTTTTGATGAGGTTATATTATATGATGCAGTTAATTTATCTATTTCATCAGAACCAGTAGTTGAGTAACTTCCCCCACTATTTATTTGCATTGTCATAGATGAAATTCCTGATCCTGAATCTGTTTCTGATACAATTTCAAAATATACCTGATAATTTCTCCAGGAATTAATTCTTGTATTTTCTGCTGAAGTACTTTGAATAATAGTATCTGTTTTATTACCATCTGCATCTGCTCGATAAGCTCTAATCGTAAATTCTGGGGCAACCTTATCAATATATATTCTAACATCTTTAACAGTTTCATTACCAAGATTATCAGTAACAATTATTCTAACATATCTATTACCTGATTCAGTTACTGCCTTTCCATTTGTTGATGTTATATCATATGTAGCAGTTAATACATCATTTAAAGAGGTATCTGATGTTTCAAAATGATCCTTATCATTCAAATTCATTGTTACGCTTTTTATACCGGCAGAATCTGTTGCCGATACAACTTTAAAGTATATTGAATAATTTCTCCAATCATCTATTATCTTGGATGAATCTGAAAATTTTTCAATAAGTGTTGTTGGATTATTATCACTATCAGTTTGATATGCCTCTATTTCAAAAGTTGGTCCTGTTTTATCTATATTAGTTACCTCTATCGTTTTTGATGATGTATTTCCAAGATTATCATATGCTACAAAAGTATATGTACCATTTGTTTGTGCCGCATATGTACCAGTACCATTTGTTAATGGTATTAATTCACCATTTACCTTAATACAATTTAATCCAGATTGTAAATCAAATGATTTTGCAGTTAAAACTACATCACTACTTGTCAAATCTGTTAAATTACCCGTTACAGATAAATCAGGTCCTGTTATATCCACTTTTACTGCATTATAATTTGAATGTTCACTAACTACATTTTGTTTTGCTTCTTCTTTACTATCTGACACCGCTCTATAATATATATAATGTATTCCTTCTAAATCAACTGTTACAGTATTACCAGTAGTTGTGAAATCAGTCCAAGTACCACCAACTAGTTCTGAATTACTTGTCGAGATATAATATTGATATTTTTGAATACCTGTATTACTTATACTTTCTGTTAGAAGAGATATTGTTCTAGAAGTTTTTGTCCAATCAGATGAACCACCTGTTATTATAGGAGAAGATATCCAGTGCGCATATAATGTTTGATCACCTGCGACATTATACAATGTCGTTTTTTCTATTTTTATTACTTTTTCTTTTTCTCCTCCATTTGGTGCTGTATACCAACCTTCAAAAACATAACTTATATTACTATCTGCATCCACATATCTTGCTGGTATTGGAAGATTACCATATGCTTGTCCATATGTAACACGCATACTTTTTGTATTTACAGTTCCTCCATTACCATCAAATGTTACTGTATATTCGTTAGCACTACATACAGCATAAAATGTAGAATCTGAATTTATCAATAGTTGTGTACCTGGACTATATGCTACTCCAGATGCGCTATCCTTTGCCCATTTACATGTATAACCATCTTTAGTAATATCTGGTAATTTATAATTATTATTCCACTGTGCATACAATGTAGTATCTGATGTATATTTGTTACCAACTAAATTACTAGTAATATATCCATTTTCATTTAACATTTGAGTGCCATTATTAACTTCAGTATAATATCCATTAAATGATGGTGTAAAAGTAGTATTTGATACTAAAACACCAGTGTTATTTGAATTAAATTCTATTTTATATGATGCTTTCGAAGGTTTTGTTATCGGATTAGTACTTGATGTCATCAATTTTGTAATATCATTATCTAAATATACTCCTGTTTCATATTTTTCATATATTTTTGCTGTTCCTTGTGCTGCTGCACCATTACTATTAAGAGTAATGGTATATTTTTTTGCTTCTTTTTTAAAATTTGCTTTTATTGTTGTTTTAGTATTTACAGTTGCACTATTTGGTACCACAGAATATCCTGAAAAACTAACGTTATATCCTGTTATATTTTTACTTGGTGTTGATGTTGCTATTCTTCCGTCTGACAATGTTACTATATTATTAGACATAGTAAATGTTGTACCAGATGAGACTATTAATTGTATTGGTGTTACACTTCCTAAACTTGAATCTTCCTTGCCAGAATCTACATCATTCACTGTAAAATTAATCGTATTAAATGATAAACTTAAACACTTATTTCCATCAACAACACAATTCTTTGAATATGGTATTTCTACTTCATCTAACTTTAATCCTGTTATATCATATGATGTTCCATATTCTACATTTTTTAAACTAAATGAATTATAATATTTTTCTTCATTATTAATTTTTATCTTTGTTTGTATTCTATCACCATTTGTACCATAACCAGAAGTATAATCTACACCATCTACATTATATGTTAAAACTAAATCATCTTTTTTCTTTTCAAATTTAGGATATAAAATAATATCTTGATCAACAGTATATTTACCTCCTATTTCATAATCTCCTAATGAACACGTCCAACCTTTAAAATCGTAATCAGTTTTAGTAAGTATATTACTTCTTAATTTCAAATCTTCTCTTTCATATTTATACTGTGGTTCTAAAACTTGTGTTCCATATATGTTTTGATATTCTACATCATATACTTTCCTAAAATCATATTGTTCTATTAAATTAATTGGAGATGTATCTGGATTTGTTGCAGTAATAGTTATAAGAAATTCCACACTTGATCTAAAATTTATTATATCTTTTTCTTTATAATCTGTTACTGTTACATTTATTCCTTCTTTATTTATACTTTGTTTTATAAAAGAGTATATCGTTTGATTTCTATCACCAAAATTTGTTACAGTTATTTTATATGTTATCGATGATGTACTATTTGGTAAAGTAAATCCCATTGTTGTATTATTAACATCATATTTTGGTGAATAATTTTCTAATGCTCCACCACTTGCAGATTCTAATTTTATCCCTGTTACTCTTATATCCGCCCTTGTTCTAAACATCGCGTCTGATGTTATTGATAAGTTGCTAGCAAGTCCTGAATATGCAACAGTATTAATAAAAAACAAAGCAAAAAAAGCTATTATTATTAAATTTTTAAATTTAAGTTGAAGAAATTTTTTCATTTAACACTGCTCCTATTTAGATTGCTATTATACTATATTTATAATTATAACATATATAACTTTTTTGTCACGTATTTTTACATAAATATATGTTCTTTAATTACATATACTAAAAACATATTTTACTTATTTTCGAATAAAAAATGTAGGTTATGTATTTCTACATAACCTACATTTATTTCATAATTTTTCTATTGATGCCAACATGTATTATAAACTGGTGTTGAATCACCACATACTTTTTTAGTATATTCTTTTGTATAACAATAACATTTTGCTCCTGAAGAGCCTTTACATACATGTCCACTTGTTATACAAGAATAATCTGAATCCATACCCAAATATTCTTGTTCATACCAACAATTTTCTTGATAATATGATACTCCACATTTTGAATCTGAATTGTAATACCAAGTTGGCGAATTACTTGTCACTTTATTACCTGCTCTATCTGTACATACACCTTGTTTACTTCCTGAGCTTGTTAATTTTACAGATTTAGTAACACTTGATACGACTGTACCACTAGAATTTTTCCATCTAGACATTGTATCACTACATTTATAATTAATTGTCATTTCTGAACCATTAGCCCTATGACTTCCCCATTCTAATGTTGGTTTACCTAAATCAATAAATATTCTAACATTTTTAGTTGTAGTATTACCTGCTTTATCTGTAGCAATTACTCTAATATATCTATTACCAGATGATCCGACTCCATGACCTAAACTAGTTGTTATATTATAAACTGGATCAATTAAGTCGCGATTACTAGTAATAGCACCACCAGCATTTGCTTGCAATGTAATTGACTTAATACCAGAACCTCCAGTAGTACCTGTTACATCAAAATAATACCTATAATTAACCCATGTATTGGTACTATAATTTGTTTCTGTTACCTTTTTCAACGATTTACCAGATTTAGCACCATTAGCATACTTATATAGATTTAACGATAAATTAGGTGCAACTTTATCAATAAGAACAGTAATAGCCACTGTTTTACTATTTCCTGCTTTATCATATAACGTTATTTTACCATACCTTAAACCTGACGAATTAAATAGAACATTCTTAACTGCATTATATGAGGTTGATTTAACTATCTTTTTAGTTGCAGCTGTATCCGTATATTTTCCTGGTGTGTTATATTGCCATTTCATTGATTTAATTCCAGAACCTCCAGAATTATCGCCAGAACCAGATAGTGAGAAGTAATATCCAAACTTTCTCCAAATTGTTCCAGTATAATCTGCATTAGTTTTAGTTCCTATTGAATCTCCTGTTGGGCCATTACCAGCAGAATTTAATTTATATGCTGTAATTTTAATAGTCGGCGCTGTTATATCAATATAAGCATTATAGTAATGAATAGATCCTGCTTTTCCACCAGTTGTTGCCTGATAACCTATATGAAATTTACCTGTATTAGATGGTTTTACAAAAGCCTTTGCCGCAACTGCCGTGCTAGGAGTACATTTAGTAGTAGTTGATACTTTATAATCACCTTTTCCAATACAATATTTTAAAGTTGATGTCGTAGATGTTGGTATTAATCTAAATTGTATTTTTTTATTAATCCAAGTTCCATTACTAATTTCATTAGTGTGAGATGTATCAGTAGTTTTATAAACATTAATTTCTACATCTGTAATACCAATTCTACTATAATGTGTTTTCTTATCAGATTCAAGTCCAGTTTCGCTTATACCTTGAACAGTTACATATCTATCCATTGAGGTTGCATCTTTATATGCTGTACTGTTTATTTCTTTGTTTGTTCTACCAACTCCCAACTTTGTACTAGGATCACAAACATTATCTGGATCATATTTTGAAGCAGCGGTATTACATGTATATACTGTTACATTACTTACACCTGACTTGACAATAGTTACTTTATAAGTCATACCTTTTTTTGATAATGATCCTGATTTTATCTCATCACCATTTTGGTTATATCCTTGAATTTTAATAACAGGCTCAACATCATCTATTTGTGCTTTAAAAGTAAATTTAGAGTAGTTCCCTGCTTCATCAGTTACAGTTATAACACCATATCTATATCCATTTTCATCAAGCGTAAATGATTTTGATTCTGTTATGTCTTCTTGCTCATCATATGATGGTATTGTACCATAATTTGAAGCTGTACTTAATAAATCAGCATTATTATATCCAACTTTTATTACAACATCACTTTTATCTGTAACGTCTAAATCAAATGAATATCCATCCTTTACCCATGTTGTATAATTTTTTGAGAAATTTTTTGTAAAATTATTCCCACTATCTGTTGTTTGCATTGTACTAGAATTGCTTATAGTTGATGTTGTATCATCATCTAATTTTGTTGCCGTTACTGTAACAACTGGTGCATTTCTATCAATCAAGGCATTATATGAAAATTTTTCACTTTCCAAGTATGTTTCACTATCAATTTTAGAACCACTTATAACCTTATAAGCAACCATATATGTACCTTCCTTAGTGTTTGTTAAATCTACTGGAATTGCAGTATTAGCACTAATTATAGTTGTTGGTTCACAAACATCAATTTCGTCTGTCGATTCAATATCTTGTGCACTCACATCCTGAATACAATACTTAATTGTGGCTCCACTTGGACCAGAAGTAATCGCTCCAAATTTAAATTCAAGGAAACTATTTATCCAAGTATTACTTTCAACAGTTTCAGTTGTTCCTGTCTTATATGCTGTTAAGGTTGTCGAAGGAACTACCCTATCTATTTTAATATGTTTACTAGAACTTTCTGGAGTTTTTCCATAACTACTTACGGCTCTATAACGTATATAACCCTCTATTTCAGATTCAGTAAAATTACCTTCATCATCTACATCACCACCAATAACGGTTACTGCTGATGCATCAGTAACTTCTTTCCAATCACTTTCAGTACAAGAAGTATCTGTACTTAAGAAGCAATATTGATATGATACTGCACCTGAATCACTATCAGACATTTCAACCGGTGATACATTAACTGGATTATATGTCCATTCATTTTCTGATGGTTCAGTCTCAATTTCAACATTTTTTAACCAATGTGCATATATATTACTCGTAACAGTAGTTCCATCTATAAATTTGTAAGAATCATCAATCTTAACTGAAGGTGAAACCATACTACCAACTCCAGGTTTAGTAAACCATGCTTCAAATGTATAACCATCTTTCTTAGCAGTAGGAATGCTTACCTTTTGATCGCCACTCTGCATAGTAATAATTGAATCACTACTAAATAAAGTATTTGTAAATGAACTTGTTATATTACCATTTTCATCAATCAATTGTTTACCATCACTTGAATAATATCCTTTAAATGGATAATTAACATACATTGTACCACTTGGTTTATTTTCATTACTGCTACTATCATATGATTCGTATATATCAACACCCAAACTAATTATAGGTTTATAAATGTTATTAGTTGATGTTGTCATTTTATTAGACAAAGTTCCATTATTATGATTTAAATATACACCATCGCCGTATTTTAAATAAACTTCTTTGTTTCTTTGAACACTTTCAGAATCAGACACAAAACTAGTATCTGTGTTATTCAATGCAATTTTATAAACATTTCCATCCCATTTCGCATATAAATTAACAACTCCATTATTTGTACTTGTCAATTTACTTACAGACTGTTCATCTTTATATACAACCGAACCATTTGCAGATGTTGACCATCCTGTAAATGTATATCCTGTTCTTGTAAATGTATTTGCGGTTAAAGCTTTTGATTCAGTATAATCAAATGATTGATCACTCATTGTTCCTGTACCACTATTAGCATTAAATTTTACTGTATATGTATTTTCTGTCCAATTCGCTTTTATTGATCCAGATATAGATCCAAACGTATATACATTTTCCTCGATTTTATCTTTACATTCATCATTACATGTATCAGGATACTTTGTTGTTAAACTCCATCCAGCAAATGTATAACCTGTTCTAGTTGGTTTTGATAATGAATATGTTTCTCTATAATTACGTATTACTGCACTTGCACTTGTACTATCATTCCATGTTCCTCCACTTGGATCAATAGTTAATGTATATTGATTTATTTGAGCAGTTGCCATATATGTTTCATTTTTCGTTAATATAAATGCATTTTCTGAAGTATTTACATCCTGTAACGATGATGCTCCGTTATATGTCCAAGCTTTAAATGAATATCCAGTACTTACTTCTGCATTTATTGTTATTTTAGTTCCATATTCATATGTTCCTGTTGCTGCTGCAGATGAATTACCTATTTTTGTTTCATAACCTATTGCTACTATACTTACTTTATTTATCCCTGAATTTACAGATAATTTTACTGTATATATCTCCCTTTCATAATATAAACTAATTTCTCTTTTTCCATTAGCTAATATAGTTGTTTCTGTAACATCTTTTCCATCTACATGTCCTTTACTATATTTAAATCCTTTTATGGTCTTTTTTAGATTTTCAACCTTTATTACTGAATTAGTTGTTCCTGTTTTTGTTTCCGACTCACACGTATAAGTACTTGCATTTAAATCTTTTGTACAATGATTTACCTTATATAATGTATTTGTATTTTCTTGCCATACTGCTCTAAACTCTTTATCGCCCGTACTTCCTTTTTCTACTGTCATTGTCGCATTATATGACGATGTACTTGTTAATGATTTTGACCATCCTTTAAAAGTATAGCCTTCTTTTGTCGGATTGTTTAATGTAAACGTCTCCGTTTCTACCGTATACTCTGTCGGATTTGTTATAGAAAGTACTCCACCATCTAATTCATACTTTATATTATATTTTATTGGAGTCCAGTTTGCAGTATAACTTTTATTTCCCATACTTCCTTTTGCTATTGATACACTTGTTTGTGCTGTATTACCATTACTTCCTGTCCATCCTTTAAAAGTATATCCTTTTCTTGTTGGATTCTTTAACGTAAAGGTTTCTGTTGTTGTATTATAACTTGTTGGGTTTGATACATTTGTTAATGTTCCCCCATTCAAATTATAACTTATATTGTATGTTATAATCTGCCATACTGCCCTAAATTCTTTATCACCCGTACTTCCTTTTTCTACCGTCATTGTCGCATTATATGATGATGTGCTTGTTAATGATGTTGACCATCCTTTAAAAATATAGCCTTCTTTTGTCGGATTGTTTAATGTAAATGTCTCTGTCTCTACTGTATATTCTGTTGGATTTGTTATAGAAAGTACTCCACCATCTAATTCATACTTTATATTATATTTTATTGGAGTCCAATTTGCAGTTAATGTTCCAGCTCCTGGTCCAAATGTATATTTATTTGTTTCACTATTCCAAGAACCTGCACCACTTTTTGTCCATCCTGTAAATGTATATCCTTTTCTTGTTGGATTTGCTACTTCATATTCTGTTCCATAATTTCTTGGTACTGTACTTGCACTTATCGTATTATTCCATTTTCCTCCATTTGGATCTACTGTTAATACATAACTGTTAGGTAAACATCTTGCTGTTAAAGTTTTATTTGTTAATATCGTATAACCTGTTTGTCCTGAATCAAAACTACTTCCATTATTATCTATCCATGTACATGTATTTCCTTCTTTTTCTATTATTGGCAGTTTTGTACCTATAACTTCCCAGCCAGCATATAATGTTGCATCACTTGTTTTTGTCCATTGCTTGCTTGCATTTGTATATCCACTTACACTTGCTTCTAATACTGGTGTTGTATTATTATTTGCTACCTTTGTTCCATTATTTGAAGACGTATACCATCCATTTAATCTACATTCTACTTTCCCATTATCTGGTTTTGTTAATCCCGTTGTTCCCATATCATATGTTATTGTATATTCTCTTATTGGATTTGTTATTGTTGATAATGTTGTACTATTATATGTTGCAACTGCTGTTGTACTTCCTTGAGTTGTTGCTCCATTTCCATCTAAAGTCACTGTGTACTGTGAATATGTTACTGTTACATCTGCACTTGCGGATGATGCCTCATAATTTCCTGCTGCTTGCGATACTGTTATTTTACTCGTACCTGCTGTTATTCCCTTTAAGCCAGCGCCTGTTGTTCCTGTGTTTGTTACCTCTATTACGCCTGTACTTGAACTTGTTACAGTTATTTTGCCATCCCCAGTACATTTAAATTGTATTGAACCTGTTGCATTACTTGGATATTTTAAAAATGGCACCGACGTTATTGTACATAAGCTTGCCTTTTGAGATATTTTAAATGTTGTGCTCTTTGTTCCTGTATAGTTTCCTTGACCAGTTATTGTTATATTAGCTGTTCCAATGTTTGTATTATTACTATAACTATACGTAAAATCCGTATTATTTACGAGCGTTGTTGTTTTTCCTGTTGGTATTGGTACTGTTACACTTGATGTCGGTTTTATTGCATTTCCTGTATATACTTGATCATTAATTATTCCTATAGTTGCTGTTTTACTTATATCATATTGTTTTATTGATACCTTTACACTTCCAGATTTACTATTATAGTTACTATTTCCTGATATTAGATAATATACTGTATATGTTCCTGCATTTGTTCCTTTTGCTAATGCTGAATTTGCACTACAACTTGTTGGTACTGCACTTAATGAATAACAGATATATCCTTGTTCCTTACTTGATGTTACTAAAGTTTGCTCTGCAGCGTTATAAGTTAAATCATTTGCGGTTATCACTGTAGGATTTGTTGCCTTTATTATTTTAAATGTTTTACTCTTTGTTCCTGTATAGTTTCCTTTTCCTGTTACGTTTACTGTAGCATATGGATTACTTGTTGTTCCAGCATTTATATTATTACTATAACTATATGTATAATCTGTATTATTTACAAGCGTTGCTACACCTAGATTTGACATTGATGCTGTTACTAAAGTGTTGGTTTTATTTCACTTCCTGTATATGTTTGATCATTTATTGTGCCTATTATACCATTAGTGCTTAAATCGTATTTTTTTATTGTTACTATTACACTTCCAGATTTCTCTTTATAATTACTGTTTCCATTAATGTAATAATACACAGTATATGTCCCTGCGTTTATTGCTGTTGGTACTGCTGTACTTGTACTACATTTACTTGTTATTACAGAGTCAAGTGAATAACATATTGTTCCTTGCGCATCTTTTGTTGCTACTAAACTTTGCGCTTGTGTATTATATGTTAAATCATTCGCTGGTGCTTTAACTGGATTCTCTGCTGGTACTATTTTAAATGTTGTACTTTTTGTTCCTGTATAATTTCCTGTTCCTGTTAATATAACTGTTGCTGTTCCAGCATTCGTATTATTACTATATGTTGTTGTATAAGTTGGTGTACTCTTACTTCCACTTGGTATTGGTACTGTTACACTTGGTGTTGGTTTTATTTCACTTCCTGTGTATGTTTTATCACTTATACTTACTATTGTTGCATTACTTAAATTATATGCAGTTATTTTCCATTGTATTGTTATATTACTTGTTGTTCCATCACTCCATTTGTAGTTTGAATTTAATGTAAAAATTACATTATATGTTCCTACATTTGTTGCTTTTAATGTACTTTCATTTGTTACTATGCTTGTCCCTTCTGAGACCGTAATTCCATGGTTTTGTTCTTCTGCATTATAAACTTTATCCGCTGGGGATGTTGGTTTTGTTACTGATTTTTTATCAACTATTATAGTTATTATAGCATCTCTTGTTACTTTACTATTTGTATCTGTTGCTCTTACTGTTATTTTATATCCTGATGTATTGGCTGGTGTATTTGATTTTACTGTTATTGTTGTTCCACTTATGCTAAAGTAACTATTATCATTTCCACTTATTATTGAATAACTATAACTTCCTGTTCCATTTGTTGCTGGTGATATATTTACTGTTTGACTACTTGTTGGATTATATGTTACTGGTTTACTCTGATCATTAAATGTTAATACATTTGTTGTAACACTTGGTGTCATTGTTATATTTCCTGCAGGCATTGTAAATGTTGTATTGGCTTCAGTTTGATTTCCTACTAAGTTTGTATTACTACTTGTCCATTTACTCCATGTATATCCTGAACTTGCTGTTGCTTTTAGTGTTATTGTGCTTCCGTAATAATAACTTCCACTTGCCGTACTTCCACTTGTACTTGCTCCTGTTGAACTTCCTAATGTAAATGTATATTTATTTCTTGTATATTTATATGTTACTACTGTACTTCCATCTGCTTTTATTGTTGTTGTTTGCACACTTGGTGATGTAAATCCTGTGTAACTCTTTACTGCTGGTGACACACTTGCACCTGTTGTTCCTGTTAAATTATCTGTGTCATCTGCTTCTGTTGGATATGTACCATCTAATTTTTGTTTATAATGTTTTACAACATACTTTGTATTTGTATCTACTTTACATACTGCATATAATGTTTGTGTATTTAATTTATCTGTTACATCTCCTCCATTATATGGTGTTCCATTTCCATCTACACTTGTATTCCATGTACATTTATATCCATCTTTACTTATTTCTGGTATTGTTACACTTGGTTTTGTTCCCCAATGTGCATATAATGTACCATTTGCTGTATATGATGTATTTTTAAATAAACTTGTTATATATCCATTTTCATTTATCATTTGTGTTCCATTTGTTACATCTGTATAATGTCCTGAATAACTATAATTTTCTGTTATCGCACTTGGCACTGTTATTCCTGTATTATTTGCATTAAAACTTATTGTATAACTTCTTGTTGGTTTTGTTATTGCATTCACATTTGTACCCATTTCTTTAGTTAATGCACTATCTAAATATATTCCTGTATTATATTTTTCATAAATAGCTGTTGTTCCTGCAGTCGTTGCTCCATTTCCATTTAACGAAATTGTATATTTTTCTAATTCCTTAGTGAAATTTGCCGTTACCATTGTTTTTGCATTTACTGTTGAACTATTTGGTGTTATTGTATAATTTAAAAATTTTATTGTATAACCTGTTATCGTTTTTGTACTTGCTGTTGCTATCCTTCCATCTGATAATGTTATCACATTACCAGATACAGTAAATGTTGTCCCAGGTATCACTATTATTTGTGTTGGTGTTATACTTCCTAAATTTGTATCATTAACTTTAAAATTAATTGTATTAAATGATATTCCTAAATGATTTGTTCCATCTACTGTATATTTTTTTGAATATGGTATTGTTACTCCATCTATTCTAAATCCATATATTTCATAACTTGTTCCATAATCATATGTTCCACCAAAATCATTTAAATATCCTTTATCTTCTCCATTAACTTTTATACCCGTTTGTATTTTATTATTATATCCTGCATAATACCATGTGCCATCAATGTTATAATTTAAATCTAATTTTGCTTGTTTCTTTTGCCATACCGCATATAAAGTAACATCTTGTACTTTTTCATTAGTACCTGGCGAATAAATTTCACCAGCCTTATATTCTATTGTTGTACTTGTTGATGATGTTGACCATCCTTTAAAATCATAAAAATCTCTTGTTGGTTCATTTTTTGTTAAATTTAAATTATCTCCATATATTTTTATTTGTGATTGTGGCGCATTCTTTCCACCGTTTGCGTTATAAGAAATATAATATAATGGTCTAAAATCATATTTTTCAATAATATTTATGGTCGTTGAACTTGGATTTATTGTAGTAAATGTTATTAAAAACTCTTTAACATTACTTTCACTGCTACTATCACCCTCTGGATGTACTATTGTAAAATTGTCATTCTTATTATTACAATTTTCATCAGTACATACTGAAGTAAAATCGGTTACTTTAACATTTAACCCCTCTGTATTAACACTGTTTTTTATAAATTTATAAATTGTTTGCTTAACATTTCCGTAATTTGTTACTGTTATTTTATAAGTAATTTCTGAATTATCACTTGGAAGTGTAAAACCAGTAGTTGTTGTATCAACATTATACTTTGGCGAATAACTTTCAAGTGCTCCATTATTTGCTGAAACAAGTTTTATTCCTGTTATTCTTATATCAGTAATTGGTCTAAACATTGCTTCAGATGTTATCGCTAGTTTACTAGCAAGACCTGAATATGCAACTGTATTAAAAACAAACAAAAATAAGAATACTACAATTATCAAATATTTAACATTATTTTTAAATAATTTTTTCATTTTAGCACTACCCCATTTAGATTATTATACTTTATATAATTATAGCTTATATATAGTTTTTTGTCATCAAATTTCATTAAAAATTATAAGAAAAATAGAGGGATTTTTAAACATTTTTTGTTTTTAAAAAAGTTTCCCACAATAAAACAAAAAAAGAAACTTTTTTAGTGAAGTTGTCAACAAAAAGTAGACACTAAAAAAGAAT